>Ga0208205_100010_pt1 | contig 34025 bp, 20 predicted proteins | sample DeeseametaMP1494_FD_184185 | JGI IMG/M metagenome (GOLD analysis project Ga0208205, IMG submission 184185) | Marine microbial communities from the Deep Pacific Ocean - MP1494 (SPAdes) | ecosystem: Environmental > Aquatic > Marine > Oceanic | place: South of Fiji, South Pacific Ocean | collected... | reverse complement strand
ATAAATTTACGTTGTGTACAATCGACCAAACTCTGTAGCCGCCAGTAAGCTCAAAAAGTCCTAAATCAACACCTGCATTAAAAAATCCACTTCCTCCTTCAGAAGAATTTGTTGTTGTGTCATAGCCGGGATACTCCCATTTATGAGAGAGTAGCCAACCATACCCTGCCTGAAAAGTAAAACTTTGTATACCTGTCATCACTGACAAATCCAAGACACTACTACTTTTTTTTACCTTCACATCACTATCATCTATAGTTAGCGTAGAAGTTGTATATCCAATTCCAAAAGCATTAATTGTATAATTTATACTTGTTCCAGATGAAGTGGCTTTCTCTGAAGGAAGAGAATCAAGTCCAGTAGCTGTTGACACTCTTATCCTGGATAATTCCGAGGAATTTCAGTCTGCTTTGGTTTGTCCAAGAGTGGGATAGATAGAATTAGTATCACTAAGAGATTGTAAAATTAAATACTGAATGAAATCTTTCAAAAAACCCCCAATATTTTAAAAATAAAGTGCTCGCTTGTAATCCCAACTAGCTCTGCTATTTTCACGTCATGAGGGGAAATTCATTATTCACAAAAATAAAAAATTTTGTTGGTTGGTAAAGACAGGGGATTGAAACTGCCAGGTAGTGAAGGGGTAGTATGTTGTGGAAGGTTGTAAGACTTAAAATCTATCGTGTAAAAGACAGCATTGGATTCTCAATTGTTGATTCTATCTGTTAAGTTTTTTTGATTTCAGAGAGGGAACATGTGGCCAGACAATTGTCTTCGTAATATTAAAGTATCCTATCTATTAATAATTTTAATTGATTTTCAAATCTTGGGAATGTCTGATTTGATCAATATCCTCTTCCATGTCCCTCAGTTTATGGATCAAATCGGCAGTGAAAATTAGATCGAGGTTGTCTTTCAGAGTCTCTTTACCTGCAAGGTGCTTCCTTAGTGCTTCACTATTCCAGCGTAGAATCTTAGCTGCCTCCTTGCCGGTTTTGACATCCGCCGATGTTTTTTCTCCGGTTATGTAGGACTGCTCGCCAATGAATCCGCCTGTAGGAATAATTAGATGTTCTCCATGTTTGAGCACCACTTCGGCCTCACCTTCCACCACATACATAAGGCTGTCCAGTTCTGAATCACGAGTGACAAGAACAACCTCCGGTTGGAGTTCTTCCAAAGATCCATGATCGATCAATTTTTTAAATACCCTTGGTTCAAGAGATTTGAATGTCATATTATAGATCTTCTGTTCTAAATCACTTAGTTTGATCGGCCTACTTTCTAGGTAAATGATAAAGAGCATTACCAAGTTGATTGCAGTATAGATACAAACCCAGACAATGGTATTCCACAAAGGTGGTTCAATGTAATATAAGTAATAGGGTACACTTATGATATACCCTGTAATAGCGAGTAACCTCAGCCAGACAAGTTTTTTTGCCATAAAAGCTGCTAAGAAAATAATATTAGCGGTATTAAGCAGAATTACGTAAATGTTCCACTCATTCATTATCTTCCTCCATTTAATTTAGACTAAGAAAATTATTTATTTATGTTTAGTGTATTACACAAGATAGGCCAAAATATATATATCCCTGTGAAAATGCAAATTTAGTACTCGAATTTCTTTAACTCACGACCTTTCTGAGCATCCTGTGAAACATCTTAAGTTGGGAGTTCAACTCATCATTAAACTAAAAGCGTTCAATATCTTCATCACCAAGGTACTCACCCTGCTGAACCTCAATTATCTGCAGAGTTGTGTTTCCGGAATTCCCAAGACGGTGCCGCATTCCTTTGGGTATGTATGCAGATTCATTTTCTTGCAGAATCACCTTTTCATCACCACGCTGAACATCAGCTGTTCCCTCAAGCACAACCCAGTGTTCGCTACGCTGTTGATGGCTCTGGAGAGACAAACTTTTGTCTGGCTGGATTTCCAGCATGCGGATACGGTAGTTCGTATTTTCCAGAATTGTCGTGGCACTGCCCCAGGGACGCATTACCCGTGTATGAAACTTATATTCGTGACGCTCCTCTCTTTTAAGTGTTTCCACGAGTTTTTTTACATCCTGGGAACGCGTCATGTCGCATACCAGCAGCGCATCATCAGTTTCAACAATGATCAAATTCTCAGCACCAATACTCGTTACCAGCTTTTTGCTGCTGAAGATCAGGCAGTTGTGCGTTTCATGGGAAATAACGTTGCCCCGTATGACATTACCCTGTTTGTCTTTCTCTGAAACCTGATAAATACTTTCCCAACTGCCAAGGTCACTCCATTCCATATCAACAGGCAAAACCGCAACCCGCTTTGATTTTTCAAGCAGTGCGTAATCAATTGAGTCAGACTCGATGGATTGGTATATTTTCCGGATTACTTCCGGATCCGCAAGCTCCTTTCCATCAACCGTTGCGTTTTCGAACACAGCCAGCAATCCCGGTGCATGATTACGAAATTCATCCAGCCAGGTTTCTGCGGTTGCCATAAAAATACTCGCATTCCAGGTATAATCTGAGGATTCCAGATAGCTTTCTGCCGTTGACTGGTCAGGTTTTTCAACAAAATCTGCAACCTTAAAACCGACTTCAAGTGCTTCTCCTGCCTTGATGTAACCATATCCTGTTTCCGGCCGGTCCGGACGTATACCAAAAGTCACAAGATAACCTGAACTTGCCAGAGTTTCCGCATTTTTTAAGGCACCGATTAAATGTTCAGGTGCCTTTATCAGGTGGTCCGAAGCCAAAATGACGACCGGCTCACCGCGTTGATTTTCCGGAATCTGAAGAATCCCCCATAGTATGGCCGGTGCAGTGTTGCGGCTAAGCGGTTCAATAAGCAACTGTTCAGGACGATAGTCCGGATATATTTGCGCCATCTGCTGCTGAAGCTCTCCTTCATGTGATGCAGAACCGACAACATAGATTTTCTCCGGATCAATAAGTGTTTCCAAACGCCTGCATGTTTCCTGGAACAGGGATTCGTGAGTTGAACCAAGATTGAGAAATTGTTTGGGAGTCATACTGCGACTATAAGGCCAGAGACGTGTTCCTGTTCCTCCGGCAAGGATCATTGCAATCATATATTTTTTATACCAGTTAATTGTCAGGTTTTTCAGATTTTTGAAGAGATGTTTTTGAGAAAATCCAAATGACTAAGATTTACTGCAATTGAAGTCAGACTGATCAATGAACCGCTTTTCAGTTGCTCAAGTGACTGAATATATGCCCGTAAATGGGCAGCATTCATTTCTTCCAGCGGTTCCAGTAAAGTTGAGAAATCCTGTTCTTTCATTGTCTCAATTTTGTGAGATGCAAGCAGTACTTCCAACAGCCTCAATTTGTTTGCATCCAATGTACGTAAAAGAATGTCCTGAAATTCCAGTTCCCAATCATTGCCTGGCTCCTGCAAAATCAGACGTTCTCGAAGCCAGTCTAGTCCAAATTTCTGTTCTACACTCTCTGCAATACGATATGCCGTAGAGACACCCAGTTTTTTGTTAATGCACAAATGAATTACATCCGGAGCTAATCTTAAACGCCGCAGTGAGGTCCTGACAGCGTCAATTGCACGTTGTTCGCTTAAATCTTCTGATTCAACTTTTTCCCGCTCGGAATCTGGAGGAGATTGATCGTTTTCTGAATTTAATGTATCTACAGAATTATCTGGATGCTCCACCAGTTCACTCAATAATCCATGATATTGGTCGATTTGTTCAAAACCCGGTGGAACTGCTTGACTCTGCAGTACATTTCGAACAAGCATCTTCAAAACATCTTCCAAATCTATCAGTACTTCGTAACGCTCTTTCTCACTGATATCTGTCATAGAATACAGACGCTCCCGTATTTCTGTTGCACCAAGGCTTGACTCCAGTATCAGATAGGTCCTTATTATATCAGGTATGCTCCGTTCAGTGACTTGTGCCATTCTGGAAACAAAGGTTGAACCTGCCTGATTAGTGATATTGTTCGTCAGAACCGTAGAAACAATTTCCTTTTTCAGAGGATGATCGTTGGCATTTTCACCAAAGTGACTTTTTAAAGTTTTAGGAACATACTCTAAATACGTTGCAGTCAGTTCTTTTTCAAGCGGCATTTCTGAAGAGGTAAGCGCTTCGTAGATCTCCATTTTTGCATAAGCCATCAATACTGAAAGGACCGGACGCGGCAAAGGCATGTTTGCATGTTCCAACTGATCAAGTTCTGTACGTGTTGGAATGTATTCGCCGCGTTTATTCATACCCTGTTCCTGCAGGTGCGCAATCAGCTTACGGAACAAACGGAAATTGAGGTTGGAACGAATGCTGTCCATTGAGATCAAACGGTGCTGTCCGCGGTTATTGGCTAATACAAGCTCAGAAACCTCATCGGTTGCTGATGCAAGCAGATCATTTCGCTCTTCCTTTGACCCTACAATGCCTCTTCTAAGAAGCTGCTGGAGTAATATTTTGAGATTAACCTCATAATCCGACATATTTACACCACCGGAATTGTCAACAGCATCGGTGTTCAGTCTAACTCCATTGTTAGCAAGATCAATGCGCGCCAATTGAGTCAAGCCTAAATTAGCCCCCTCACCAATAACCTTCATTTGACATTCAGTAGTATCAATTCGTAAAGAGTTGTTTGCCTGGTCTCCAACTTGATAATGAGTTTGATCAGCAGTTTTAATGTATGTACCTATGCCGCCAAACCACAGCAGATCTACGTCCATTTGTAAAATAAGCCGTACTGCATCTTCACCTTTTAAACTGTCTGCATCTGTACCAAGCATTCCTTTTATCTCAGGCGACAGCTTAATGGATTTTGCATTACGCTCATAGATTCCGCCTCCGGAACTGATTCTTTCCGTAGAATAATCCATCCAGCTGGATCCGGGCAAATCAAATAGACGTTTTCGTTCCTGCCATGAACTTTCTGCATCTGGATCAGGATCAAGAATGATATGCATATGATTGAATGCAGCTTTGAGAAGGAGCATTTTACTCTGCAGCATCCCGTTACCAAAAACATCTCCACTCATGTCTCCTATGCCAATTACTGTGGTGTGTTCAGCCTGAATGTCCCGCCCCATTTCCTTAAAGTGCAGTTTAACGCATTCCCATCCTCCTCGAGCTGTGATTCCTTCTCTTTTGTGATCATAACCGACTGAACCGCCTGAAGCAAAAGCGTCGCCTAGCCAGTAATCGCATTTTTCAGACACTTCGTTGGCTATATCTGAAAAAGTCGCCGTCCCTTTGTCTGCAGCAACAACCAGATATGGATCCGGATCATCGTAGGAAAGAACGTGACTTGGAGTTTGTATCTTACCCTGTGCGTCAAAATTGTCGGTTATCTGCAGCATTGCACTAATGAAACGTCTGTATTGATTTTTAGATTCTGTGATTGCTTCTTCACGTGATGCCGGAGTGTTTTTCAGCACAAAACCACCTTTTGATCCAACTGGAACAATCACCACATTTTTTGTTTGTTGTGTTTTGACAAGCCCCAATATTTCCGTTCTGAAGTCATCCGGCCGATCTGACCAGCGAAGTCCACCCCGTGCAACTGGTCCAAAACGTAAATGCAGACCTTCCATCCCCACATCATGCACATATATTTCTTTGAAAGGCACCGGGTCCGGCATCTGTTCTATTTTTCGAGAATCAAGTTTGATGGAAATACCTGTTTCTTCAGTATCTTGCTGCAGGTAATAATTGGTTCGCAAGGTATTTTCAATCAATTCAAACAAACGACGCAATACTTCATCATCAGTAACCTGTTTTACTGTTACTAAACTCTCAATGAACTCATGTTTTTTCTGCGGCAAAAGCACTTCTTGACGATAAATCAAATTACCAAAAGAAGATTCAGGAGAAAATCGACAGGCAAATGTCTCAAACAACAAGCGTGAGCAGAGGGGATGCCTGAGCAGAATCCCATTTATCGTTTCACTGGTTAAAGGTGCACTTAATTGGAGAGATAGATTGCGATAAAGCTGAAGTACATTAATTTCCCGCCATGCTAAATTTGCCAGTAAAGCCAAACCATTCAAAGGGTCATTTTCTGTTTTTTTCTTGAAGACCTGTTTAACTATTGGTGCCAACAATGGTTTGAAATGCTCTTCTTCTATTTTTCTCATGTCACTGCGTACTACTCTAAAAGACTGGATGAAAGCTAAAGTTTTTTCATCATTACCAATCCTTGTCGTCAACTGGTCGATTACATGCAGTCCAAGATTTTGCAGGACAGGCATGATCTCAATCAAATGTATTTTCTCTTTGCTGTAAACATAGAGCAGGGAAATAGACTTTCCAAGTACTGATGGAATTGAGAAGTGTTTTAAGTCGAATTGAAGATCATCATCCCGGGTCAGCAATTCCATGAACTGAATATTTTCCAGGGCTTCCAATATTTCAACACGGGCACTGTAATGAGAAGGCATCAGTGGGACATAACGTTCATATAATCGTGCACCTTCATCACCTGTATTTTTACTCTGCAGGAGTTCGCGCAGTTGAATTTTCCACGGTTTTATCAGTCCGCTGATTTCATTTTCAAGCTGCAGCAAATCAACATTAGGCAATTCACTTTTTCCCAGTGTGTCTTCCTGCAGCTCAAATTCCAGATGTAGACGTGATTTTTCACTTCCGCGTGCTTCAAACCAGTCACAGTGCTGATGTGGAATTTTTGCCTTGAGTAAGACAACAGTGTGTTCAATCGCTTCCTCAGAGAAAAGTGAAGTGGGCATCACTATCATCAACTTTAATACTCCTGTAACTCTGGTATTTATCTGAAAACAATAAATATTATTAGGATTGTTGACAGAAAGGAGTCCATCGCAAACCTGAATCAATTCTTTCCTTGATGAACGGAATAATTCAAATTTTGGTGTTGCACGGAATATCCGGACGACTTCATTGTAGTCATAACTGTTCACCAGCATATTCCGGTTTTTGAAAATATAGTCCATCTTCTGGTGAATAAGAGGCGTTTCAACATTTTTTACTTGGAGTGAGCTTCCCCTGAGCAGACCGAGAAAAACATGCTCAACCATACCTGATTTCTTATCCGGAACACGGATACTCAGCATCATCAAGTTTTCAAAACGTAAAACCGGACTGGTGAAACGAATCAGGTCCAATGCAAAAGGGAATTCTGAGTGACGGCGCTTACTAAGACGTGCAGTTACAACATTCAAAAGAGTCTTGGAGGATTTAGCTAGAAAGGTCTCTGCCAAAATTCCCAGTCCGGAATTGTCTATAGTTTTAATGAAATTCGTAGAATCTGAATCCTGCGCTACAAGTGTGATAAAACCCATTAAAGTAAAATTGTCCAGTTTCAACCATCCACAAAGTTTCGACCACTCTTCCTTTGTATCAGAGGAAATGACAGTAACTGTATCAATTTCTTTTTCCATTGATTCCAGCCGCTTCAACATATTTTGACGCTGATTCTGGACAAGCTGAACTGCCAGCATGTGACAGGCAATCAGGTTTTCAATACGTTTCAAGGAAACGATGTCTGCATCAGCATCAATTTCCAGATAGAGATGATCAAATTTTTCTGATGTATCTACTGGAGAAATAACTCCCAAAATCTCTTTCTCTGCAGTCAGGCGTACTCCCATTATAGGATGAAGTTTTCGATGAATCATTAAATCCAACTGACGCAACAGTGCCTCAACAGTAACGACGATAAACGGTGCATCTGGAGAAACTATTTCTATTATTACATTCCCGGCAAAGTATGATTCTTCATGTGTGTTAGATGGCAGTTTATGAGGAACGACTTGTACCATTCCACTCCTGCTGACTGCTTTCCTGAAAAAAGCAAATCGATCTTTGAGAAAGACTTCCAACTCTGAATTGCTGTAGGTCTCACGCATTCGTTCTGACATACCACGCAAAAAATGTGTGATAAACTGATCAAAAACCGAATTATCGGAATCATCCTGCACCAAAGTATTTTCTTCTCTTATCTTCTTAATTTTGGACATTGGATCATCTCTCTAATGGAAAATAGTTTATTCCACGTACATCATTTTTTAAAACAATTACTAATTGAATGGCTGATATTATTTAGTAAAGTAAAATACATCTCTGGACCCGGAGAAATGCTGGTGCCAATAGGATCAAGTATTCCTTTTTTTACAGCAGTTCCCGAAATGACAGTCTGCACCAATTTGGGAGAAAATTGCGGTTCCGTGAAAATACAAAGAACGTTTTTATTTTTTATTTTTTTACGGATATCTATCAACCTGCCAACACTTGTTGAAGGACCTGAACTGACAGTAACTGAAGCAATTGGATTGAGTTGATAACGCTTCTCAAAATATTGATATGCATCATGAAAGACAATATAAGACTTTGATGAAACAGAACTCATTTTTGTTTCCAATTGTAAGTTTAAATCAGAAAGTCGGAGTATTGTTTTTTTGCCGTTACTGTGATAAGTCTGCGCATTTTCAGGATCAAACTCACTCAATATTTGGACTAAATTCTGGGTGATTTTTTGAGCATTGAGTGGATCCAGCCAAATGTGCGGATCGTTTCCGGGCAACCTGTGAATTTCCTGTTTCTTTAAATGGTCTTGATCATTTTCAGATTCAGGATCAAGTTTCTGCCACTCTTTACCTGAGCGAAAGGGCCGCAGTATGAGTCCCGGTGTATCTTCAAATGAAACCACCCTGGCTCCTGCAGCCAGAGAATGAATTGCTTTGGCCAAAAATCCTTCCAGATTTTCTCCTCCCCAAAAAACAAGATCTGCGTTTTGAAGCTTGACGGCAGCGCTTGGCCGCAGGGAATAGGTATGTGGTGAGTTGTTTCCATTTAAAAGCAAAGCAGGTTCTGAAACCCCCTGCATTACTGTAGAAACAAGTGAGTGAAACGGTTTTATTGAAACCACAACTTTCAAATCTGAAGCTGCCATTGCCAGATTAAACCAGAGAAGTGGAATAACAATAATAAAGCAAATTCCAGTTTTCATCAAAATCCAGTTTTTGCTTTGCGGCTTTGCTTTGAAGAGTAAAATATGTTATAAATATTGCTTACTTCAGGATAACTCTGACTAACTCATTTGTCAATGCCAACCAAGATAGAAACTGCAGCAAATTTTTCAACTGCAAAAGAAAAAAAACAAATCCTGCTTCAAACCGAAAATATGTCTCTATTCGCTGGAGAACAGGAGTTGCTGTCCGGTGTTTCGCTTACTGTCTCTGCTGGCGAAATTGTGACTATCATCGGACCAAACGGAGCCGGTAAAACCACACTGTTCCGCGTTTTGTTGGGAGTGATCCCTCCAAATACCGGGAGTATATATAAAAAACCAAATCTCAGAATTGGCTACCTGCCGCAAAAAATTACTGTAGATCCGATTCTTCCTCTTTCAGTCAGCCGAATTATGAATTTGACTGGAAATTTTTCCGTTCGACAAATTGAAAATGTCCTGGATGAAACCGGTGTTTTATCATTGAAAAACAAGCCTGTGTATCAGCTTTCCGGAGGAGAATTTCAGCGTGTGATGCTGGCGCGTACACTTTTGATAAATCCGGAACTTCTTGTTCTCGATGAACCGGTACAGGGAGTAGACTACATGGGAGAGTCAGAATTGTACAAACTAATTGGAAACCTGAGAAATAAGCATGGTTGCGGTGTGCTGATGGTTTCACATGATCTGCATGTAGTAATGGCTTCAACAGACCGTGTGTTGTGCTTGAACCGCCATGTGTGCTGCGAGGGAGAACCTGAAGATGTGAGCCAGCATCCGGAATACTTGCGGCTGTTCGGTTTAGACTCCGGAAGTGCTTTGGCTGTATATAGTCACCATCACGACCATACACATCAATTATCCGGAACATTGCGTGAGGACAGACCGTGATGATTTTAGATGATTTCTTTTGGCGGGCTGTTATTGCCGGGATGGGAGTTGCCATTCTTGCAGGTCCACTGGGTTGTTTCGTGATCTGGCGAAGAATGTCCTACTTAGGTGACACCATGGCTCATTCAGCTTTGCTGGGAGTCGCACTTGGTATTTTTCTGGAAGTTGATTTGATTTTCGGTGTTTTTGTTGTTGCCATCGCCGTAGCAATGATTCTTTTTATTTTTCAACGACAAAAACAGCTTGCAAACGATGCTGTTTTAGGTACACTTTCTCATGCATCACTGGCCATGGGAGTGTTGGCAATCAGCCTGATGAGTTGGGTGCACGTTGATTTAATGGGATATTTATTTGGTGACATTTTGGCAGTAGACATGACAGATCTTTACTGGATCTATGGCGGCGGTCTTTTGATTATGCTGATATTTCTTTGGCTCTGGCGACCTTTACTTGCTCTTACATTTGACAGTGAACTTGCCCAGGCAGAAGGAGTTCCAGTTATCAGAGTACAACTGATCTTCATGCTTTTGATTGCAGCTGTGATTGCCTTATCCATGAAAATAATCGGAATTCTGCTGGTCACCTCACTTTTAATAATTCCTGTTTCTGCAGCGAGGCGTTTCAGTAGAACTCCTGAACAAATGGCACTTGGAGGTGCACTTATAGGTATGGCCTCAGTTGGACTTGGCTTGTGGGCATCACTGCAGATTGACACACCTTCCGGTCCCTCAATTGTTATTGCTGCAGTACTGTTTTTTTTCGCAGCCAATCTTTTTCCTCTGCGTAAATTTCAATAGAAATTGTTTAAAGATTCTTGGCACTGGTTTTAAAACGGCATCATTCTTTAGTAAAGAAAAATAATAAAAATCCGCTATACAAAAATGACAGCAGACCTGCTTGCAGTTACACCGGAGATCATTCAGCGTTACAATAGACCGGGACCGCGTTATACCAGTTATCCAACTGTTCCTGTCTGGAGCGAAGGATATTTCTCCGAGGATTATGCAGCCTGTTTGCAAAAAGAAGGGCTGAATGAGCAACCGATTTCTCTCTACCTGCATATACCTTTTTGCCGCCAACTCTGTACTTTTTGCGGCTGCAATAAATATATCACCAACAATCAGGAAATAGTCGAGAGATATCTCGATGCTCTTGACCAGGAAATAGCTGGTGTAGCTAAACTCCTGGGCGTTCGAAAAAAAATAGCACAAGTTCATTTTGGAGGAGGAACTCCGACTTTTCTTAACCATTCACAACTCCGAAGAGTAGTTGAGATGATCCACTCCTGCTTTGATGTACAAGAAGATGGAGAATGGGCCTTGGAGGCCGATCCGAGGGTAACTACTAACAAACAACTGGAACTGCTTTATGAACTTGGTTTCCGGAGGATCAGTTTTGGAGTACAGGATTTGGATCCGGCAATTCAACAAGCAATTAATCGAAATCAGACAGTGGAACAGTCATGGAGAACATTGGAAACTGCCCGCAATCTGGGTTATAAAAGCATAAATATGGATCTGATTTACGGACTGCCGCTGCAAACAAGACAGAGTTTTAGAAAAACCCTTGAAGAAGTCTATAAAATGCGCCCGGATCGGCTGGCGATTTACAGCTTTGCCTATTTACCCGGAATGTTCAAAACACATAAGCGTGCAATCAGGGAGAAAGATTTACCTTCACCTGAAGAGAAAATAGCAATATATCTGGAAACTATCCGCTTTTTGGCTGAGGCAGGATATGTAATGATCGGCATGGATCACTACGCGCTTCCCACAGATGAACTTGCTCTTGCAGCAAAAAACAGAACTCTGCATCGAAATTTCATGGGTTACACAACTCTGCACAACATGGCTCAGATAGGTGTGGGCGTATCTGCAATTTCAGATTTTGGAGACAGTTACTGGCAGAACACGAAAGAAATTGATCAATACATGAACGAAGCCACAGAAAAAAAGCTCATACCTCGCAAAGGAATGACACTGGATGAAGAAGATCTGTTACGTCGTGATCTAATTGAAACTCTGATGTGTCATGGAGAAATTTCAATTACGGATTTTGAAACACGTTATAAAATAGAATTTCAGGATCATTTTTCTCAGGCCTGGAAAAAGTTGGAACAATTCAAACAGGAAGGACTAGTGAACTTAAGTTTAGAAAAAATTGAGCTGACACCTGTGGGAATACTATTTACCAGGAACCTGGCCATGCCTTTTGACAGGTATCTTGAAGAAAGTGCGCATCAGCATTTTTCCAAAACAGTATAATAATACTCATGTAGCAGAAGATCCCTGCTCTGTATACCACTTATAAACTTGTTCAAGTCCCTTTTTTAAAGGAATTTCTGGTGTCCAGCCCAGAACACGGATTTTGGAAATATCCAGAATCTTTTGCGGAGTACCATCCGGACGTGACGAGTCAAATGCCAAGGACCCGGAATAGCCAACGACCTCACTGATCGTTTCTGCCAAAACCCTGATCGTTTGATCTTCACCACAGCCGACGTTGACTATTTCAGAATCATTATAATTTTCCATCAGAAACAAAACCGCATCTGCAAGATCATCTGAATGCAAAAATTCACGCCTTGGATTTCCTGTCCCCCAGATGCTGATCGACTCTGAATCGGCGAGTTTTGCTTCATGAAATCTCCGTATCAAGGCCGGCAGGACGTGTGAGTTTTCCGGATGAAAGTTGTCGTTGATTCCATAAAGATTGGTTGGCATTGCAGAAATAAAATTTGTACCGTACTGCTGATTGTAACTTTGACAGGTTTTGATACCAGCAATTTTTGCGAGAGCATATGCCTCATTAGTTGGTTCCAATTCACCAGTCAGTAAAGACTCCTCACTAATTGGTTGAGGACATAGTTTAGGATAGATGCATGAACTGCCTAAAAACATTAATTTTTCTACACCATTCCTCCATGATTCGTGAATAACATTCGTTTGAACGATTAAATTTTCACGCATAAAATCAGCTGGGTAAGTACTGTTTGCGTGAATACCTCCTACTTTTGCTGCAGCGAGAAAAACAAATTCAGGTTTTGTTTCCTCAAAAAAATTCTGAACTGCCACTGCATCCATCAGTTCCAGTTCGGAATGAGTGCGGGTAATGAGGTTTTCAAATCCTCTCTTTTTGAGTAACCTGTAAATTGCAGAACCAACCAGACCACGGTGTCCTGCAACATAAATGCGAGAATTAATTTTCACAATGATTTTATATTTATTGTTTGATAAACATCGTTATGATAACTAGCTGATAACAGCCAGGTCAAGTTTAACTAAAAAAATAATACATTAGCTGTTTTGTTCCTAACTATGACTATACCAAGTTTAACTTTAAAGAAAAACTTGCCCACAGACTTCATTTCTAAGAGAATAATCTAAAACAAAAAAATAGCATTACACAAGAAATCTATAATGGGAGAACTCACTTTAACTAAAGATACCATCAAGCTGCTTTTAGACTGTGATTTCCATGAACCACGCTCCGTTCTCGGCTTTCACGAAGTCCGTCAGAGAAATAAGCAGCAAATTTGGATTGTACGTGTTCTTGAACCGGATGCAGAAAAGGTTTCGCTTTTCTGGGAAAACGAGACGGAAGCTGAGGCTACCTCATTAAAACGAATTCACCCAGAAGGTTTATTTGAACTGAAAATACCTCCGCGTCCGGAACTAAAGCCTTATCGTTTGAAAATTTCCTACAAAAACGGAAATGAACATATTCGGTTCGATCCATATTATTTCTCTACACAACTTACAGAATACGATCAATTTCTCTTTGCTGAGGGGAATCACCATAGATTTTACCACAAACTTGGTGCACATCCCTTAGAAATTGATGGTGTTCCAGGTACACTGTTCGCTGTCTGGGCACCAAACGCCAAGCGTGTGAGTATTGTTGGAGATTTCAATTATTGGGACGGACGAAAGCATCCCATGCAAATTCTCGGAGACTCCGGTATTTGGGAACTCTTTATTCCTGAGGTAGCTGCAGGAATGCTCTACAAGTATGAAATTAAAACCGGACAAAACGAAATTTTATTAAAGAGTGATCCCGTTGCTTTTACTGCAGAACAGCGTCCTTCAACGGCTTCAGTAGTAACAGAATTGAACGGTTTTCGGTGGCAAGACCAAAAATGGCTGGAAGAACGAGAAAATCGAGATCCTCTCCGGCAGCCGATCAATGTTTACGAAGTGCATTTAGGTTCTTGGCAGAGGGTTCCTGAGGAGGACAACCGTTCGTTGACCTATCCGGAACTGGCTGACCGCTTGATACCATACGCGGTTGAAATGGGCTACACGCACCTTGAATTGATGCCTGTAGCAGAGCATCCTTTAGACGGTTCATGGGGTTATCAGGTTACCGGTTATTTTGCGCCGACTTCTCGTTTTGGTACACCACATGAGTTCATGGAATTTGTGGACCGCTGCCATACATCCGGATTAGGCGTGATTCTGGATTGGGTTCCAGGGCACTTTCCTAAAGACTCTCATGGACTTGCATGTTTTGACGGCACTGCACTTTATGAACATGAAGATCCACTTCAGGGTGAGCACAAAGAATGGGGCACGCTAATTTTTAATTATGAGCGTAACGAAGTTCGTAACTTTCTGATTAGTAATGCTTTATTTTGGTTTGACGAATATCATATTGACGGCATAAGAGTAGACGCAGTCGCCGCAATGCTGTATTTGGATTACAATAGAAAGGAAGGGCAATGGGTTAAAAATAGACATGGCGGTCGTGAAAATATTGGTGCAATAGAATTTTTGAAGCAGCTTCATGAAACGCTGTTTCATTACCATCCTGGAATTCTCTCAATTGCAGAAGAATCTACCGCCTGGGACGGTGTGAGTCATCCCACATATGCCGGAGGTTTAGGGTTCAATCTAAAGTGGAACATGGGCTGGATGAATGACACTCTGCGATACATTGAAAAAGATCCGGTGCACCGCAAATACGATCATCATTTGATCACATTTTCATTGATGTATGCCTTTACCGAAAATTTCGTACTTGCGCTTTCTCACGATGAAGTGGTTCACGGAAAGCGTTCAATGCTTGGTAAAATGCCAGGTGACGACTGGCAAAATTTTGCTGGACTGCGAATGTATCTCGCTTTTCAAATGGCACATCCGGGAAAGCAGCTGACATTCATGGGAACAGAGTTTGGACAAAGGGACGAGTGGAGTGAAAACCGGAGCTTAGATTGGCATTTAACGCAATTTCCGGATCATCAAAAATTACAGGAATATGTCCGGACCCTTAATCATTTCTATCTCAGTAAACCTACGTTGTTCACCAACGATTTTGACTGGACAGGCTTTCAATGGATTGATCATCATGATCAGGACAACAGCGTTTTATCGTTCATCCGCCGAAGTGCAGATGAAGTATCCGATCCAGATTTAGTTTTTATTTTCAATTTCACACCAGTACCCCGTGATGATTATTTGACTGGATTTCCGGAATCTGGTCATTACAGTAAATTATTGGACACAGATGATCCGAAATTTGGCGGATCCGGATACAACCAACAGCAGCAAATCATCACTAGCCCCCAGATGTGGCAAGGTCAGCCACACCGCGCCACAGTTAATTTACCTCCGCTTGGATGTTTGGTTTTTGAGAAAATGGCAGGCATGTAATCCCGGTCTGCCAGAAAACCATAACTAACCCTCAAAATATATAAAACCGAAAAGAATGCCACAGACACGAAAAGAAATGGAGAATATTTGGGAATTGGTTGCCACGTACCGTTCAATGGACCGGGATGGGTTGATCGAATCCATTGCAAATCATCTTGAATTCTCGCAATGTAAAAATCGGTTTACTGCAGAAGATTTTGATGTCTACCGGAGTTTCGCCCTGTCAGTCCGGGATCGGCTGGTTGAGTTCTGGAATGATACACAGCAAACCTACCTCAAAAAGAAATGTAAACAAGTCAATTATTTTTCACTGGAATATCTGATCGGCAGAAGTTTAAATAACAATTTACTCAACCTGGGCATCAGCCAGGCTGGTGAAGATGCAATCCGGAAAATCGGTTATGATCTTGAAGAACTGCAGGAGCTTGAACATGATGCAGGTTTAGGCAACGGTGGTCTTGGGCGGCTCGCTGCCTGTTTTATGGAATCAATGGCGACTTTGCAACTGCCTGCACATGGATATGGAATCCGCTATGAATTCGGAATATTCAAACAGCAATTTGAAAATGGGGCACAGGTGGAGGCTCCGGACAACTGGTTGGAAGAGGGATACCCCTGGGAAATTCCTCGATGGGAAGTGGTTTATCCTGTCCATTTTTTTGGTCGTGTAAAAAAATACACGAATGAGAAAGGTAAATTGTCCCGGAAATGGGTAGAAACAGAAGAAGTGTTGGCAATGGCTTACGATGTTCCCATTGCCGGATTTGGAAATCATACAGTTAATAATTTACGTCTTTGGTCAGCCAAACCTTCAAAAAGTTTTGATTTTCAATTATTTAACAGCGGCGACTATATTCAGGCGGTTGAGGAAACACAGCGTAGCGGTACCATTTCAAAAGTATTGTATCCGAACGATCAAGGATTTTCCGGAAAAGAATTGCGGCTTAAGCAGCAGTATTTTTTTGTAGCGGCTTCACTGCAGGACATCATTCTACGTTTCAAGGTGCATTCGGAGACTTTTGATAAATTTCCGGAACATGTTTCAATTCAGCTCAATGACACTCATCCCTCAATTGCAATTCCGGAATTGATGCGGATTTTTGTGGATGAAGAAGGTTTGGAATGGAATGAGGCCTGGGCTATCACCACACGTGTTTTCGCCTATACCAACCACACCGTCCTTCCGGAAGCATTGGAGCGCTGGTCCGTTGATTTGATGGGACGTTTGCTGCCGCGTCACCTTGAAATTATTTATGAAATAAATGATTTATTTTTGGAAAGTGTGAAAGAAAAATATCCGGATGACGCAGATTTATTACAAAGAATTTCCTTTATTGAGGAAAATGATCACAAACAAATCCGTATGCCTTATCTTTCAATCGTTGGAAGTCACACGATTAACGGTGTAGCGGAGCTTCATACAGAATTGCTGAAAACTACAGTTTTTAAAGATTTTTACAAACTGTTTCCTGAACGTTTCCAAAACAAAACCAACGGTATTACACCCAGACTTTGGCTGCGAAACACAAATCCGGAATTATCTGAATTAATCTCAGAAAAAATTGGCGGTGGCTGGATTACGGATTTACAGAAATTAAGGAAACTGGAACCATTTGCCGATGATCCTGAATTCCAGGAAGCATGGCGCTCAGTCAAGCGCATAAAAAAGGAGCAACTGGCAAATTGGCTTAAGCAGACCAGTGGAGTAATAATCGATCCTGAATCACTATTTGATGTCCAGATAAAGAGGATCCATGAATACAAGCGGCAATTACTGAATATTTTGCATGTGACTTATCTTTACAACAAAATCCTGGAGCATCCGGAACTTCCTTTCGTTCCACGCACAATTTTGTTAGCCGGTAAAGCAGCACCAGGTTATTACATGGCAAAACTCATCATAAACTTAGCCAACGATGTGGCGCGTGTTATCAATAGTGATCCTGCAGTGCAGGGGCGTTTAAATCTTGTTTTTGTACCAAATTATAATGTCTCAGTTGCAGAAAAAATAATTCCAGCAACAGATATTTCTCAGCACATTTCAACTGCCGGTACTGAAGCCTCAGGTACCGGAAACATGAAATTTATTTTAAATGGAGCCCTAATACAGGGGACCATGGATGGTGCAAATATCGAGATTGCAGAAGAAGTCGGCAGGGAAAATATTTTCACTTTCGGTTTAAGTTCGGATGAAGTTAGTATTTTGGCAGAATCCGGTTACAATCCCAGAGTTTCATACCAAAATAATCCCGGATTGATAGAAGCGCTTTCGATGATCAACACAGGATATTTTAACCGTGACAAGCCACACCTTTACAATGATCTCTACAACTCACTGGTTTTTGAGGATAAATACATGCTGCTCGAAGATTTTGCGAGCTATGATGAATGCCGGCAGAAGGTGATGAATACCTGGAAAGATCAGAATACCTGGACAAGAATGTCAATTTTGAACACAGCTGGATCAGGTAAGTTTTCCAGTGATCGTACTATTGCTGAATACGCAAAAGATATTTGGGGACTTGAGGCCGTTACTGTTGAATTACAAGGCAAAAAAGTTCGCTGACAGTATAACTCGTGAACAAAAGATCTTCCCTGTAGTGGAGTATGATTACCAGGTATTATGGACGGCAGTTAACTGACCGGCTCACTACTTTTCAAGCCTACTGTGATTTTTGCAGAATCCCTGAATTGCGTTAGTAATTTCTTTTCGGTAGACTTTGCGGTTTCAAAATGTCGCTGTTTCACCATATCGTAACCACGAATCTGTTCCGGTATTTTTGCTATTTCCAGCGCTATATTTTGGTTTTTCTTTGTCAGTCCACGCAGAAGTTCCTTAATTGTTTGTTCATATTCCTGAATTAACTGCCGCTCCATTCGGCGTTCCTTTGTTTTTCCAAATAGATCAAAAGCAGTTCCGCGCAGGAACTTAAACCGTGACAGCATTTTCAACACAGGAAAAATCCATGAACCAAAAGCAGATTTGATCGGCTCCCCCGTATGTGAATCACGATGAGAAAACAAAGGTGGTGCTAAATGCAGCTTCAGCCGAAAGTCTCCCTCAAAACGGCCCCGTATTTTTTTCAAAAAATCTCCGTTAGTATAGAGACGAGCTACTTCATATTCATCTTTGTAAGCAAGTAATTTAAAATAATATCGTGCTACCGCCTCAGTCAAGGATAAACTACCTGGAAGACGGTCGGTTTCAATGGTGCGAACACGCTCCACCAGTTGTAAATATCGCTTGGCATAAGCTTTATTCTGGTATGCAGTCAAGACGTCCGCACGATGCTGTATGAGTTCATCCAATCCTTCAGTAGGATCCTCAAGATGAAAACCTTCTACGATTGAGGCCGTCAACTCCCGCACGCGTTTTCCATCATGTGCTGTCCTCCTGCCCCATAAAAAAGACTGTTTGTTACTCTCTACTGACATGCCGTTGATTTCGATAGCCTGTTCAATAGAACTACGTTCCAAAGGAATTAAACCTCGTTGAAAAGCAAAGCCGAGCATAAACATGTTGGTGGCAATAGTATCACCAATCAAGGCAGTTGCCAGGCGTGATGCATCCAGGAATTCGGTATTGTCTGTTCCAGCTGTTTGCTGAATTGCCTGTTTGATTTCCAGGCTTGGAAAAAGCATATCCGCATTTTTGGTAAAATCACCGGTAATCATTTCATAACTGTTTATCACAAGTTTTGTATGTCCGGATTTTATGACTGAAAGAGTTTTATGTCCACCTGTCACCACCAAATCTCCTCCTATCACCAAATCGGCACCTTGAGAAGCAATCCTTGGTGAATGAATATCTTCCGGACTTTTCCCTATCCGCAAATGTGATAAAACTGCACCGCCTTTTTGTGCCAATCCAATCATGTCAAGAATACCAATTCCCTTTTTTTCAAGGTGTGCAGCCATTCCCAGTAAAGCACCAATTGTCACAATTCCAGTACCTCCAACTCCGGTCAAAACAATGTTATAGGTGCCTTTAATTACAGGTAGCTTTGGTTCAGGCAAAGAGGACCATTCAACATCCATATTGGCAGAAGGAGCATTTCTCCTCATTTTTCCGCCAATGACACTCACAAAACTGGGACACAAACCATTGACACAACTGTAATCCTTGTTACAGGCAGACTGATCAATCACCCGTTTTCTGCCAAATTGAGTCTCAAGAGGTAAAACTGCAACACAATTTGATTTAAGACCACAATCTCCGCAGCCTTCACAAACATCATCATTGATATAAATCCTGCGAGGTGGATCCGGAATTAATCCACGTTTCCGTCGCCGACGTTTTTCTGCAGCACAAACCTGTTCGTAAATCAGCACCGTCACGCCTTCAATTTCACGCAATTCTCGCTGCAGAATATCCAAATCCTTGCGGTCGTAAACCTTTACGTTTGCCGGGATGCCGGAGCTTTGAGTAAATTTTTCCGGTTCATCACTGACTACATCCACCCTTTTTGCACCTTCTGCATACATCTGCTGAATAATGCTCTGAACAGTCATCGGTCCATCAAAACCTTGTCCGCCGGTCATGGCGACTGCGTCATTGAACAAAATTTTGTAGGTAATGTTTATTCCGGAAGATACTGCTGCACGGATGGCCATGGTTCCGGAATGGAAATAAGTACCGTCTCCAATATTTTGGAAAATATGTTTGCGTGTGCTAAACGGTGCCTGCCCCACCCAGTTTGCTCCCTCTGCTCCCATATGAGTGAATCCAATTGTATCACGGTCCATCCACTGCACCATGTAATGACAACCGATTCCCGCCATTGCAATGCTGCCTTCCGGAACTACCGTGGACGTATTGTGAGGACAACCGGAACAAAAGTACGGCAACCTCACCATTGATTCCTGAGGTAACAGTGAAGAGTCCATGCGGATTTCCATTTCCTGCAAACGTTTTTTTAGCTTTTCATCTGTCCGAAAAGTCAAAATTCGTCGAGCAATAGTTGCGGCAATGTGGTTAGGATCAAGCGCTCCAGCAGTTCGAAACAATGGTTCTCCAGTTTCATCTGTTTTTCCTATCACTTTTGGACGGTTGGAAAGATCGTAAAGGAATTCTTTTATTTGTGGTTCAATTAGAGCCCGCTTTTCCTCAACTACAATAATCAAATCCAGCCCTTTGGCAAATTCAAGTATACCTTGAGATTCCAACGGCCAAGGCATGGCTACTTTGTAGAGTCGTACACCAAACTTTTCTGCTCCAGTTTCGTCAATTCCCAGTTCATCAAAAGCTAGTCTAGTATCAAGGTATGATTTTCCAACAGTAACAATACCAATTTTTGCGTTTCCTCCAGGCCATATTGTTCGGTCCAGTTTGTTTGCCCGACAAAATGAGAGTACTGCATCAACCTTAAATTCGTGCATTCTCCGTTCCTGCGCCTGCGGCGTGTCCGGAAAGCGAATATTTAAACCATCTACAGGAAAATTAAAATCATTGGGTAATTCCAATTTGAGTCTTGCAACATCAACATTGATTGTAGAAGTTGCTTCAACGGTATCATGTACACACTTTAAACCAACCCAGCATCCGCTGTACCGAGAAAGCATCCAACCTATAATTCCAAAATCAATTATTTCCTGAACACTGGAAGGATTAAGAACCGGAATCATGGCGTCTAACATGGCGAATTCACTCTGATTACAAGTAGTTGAGGACTCTGCCGTATGGTCATCCCCCATTAATGCCAGCACGCCTCCAAACTTTGATGTACCTGCATAATTAGCATGTCGCAATACATCACCGGACCTATCAACCCCGGGACCCTTGCCATACCAAATTCCAAAAACCCCATCATATTTTCCTTCACCACTCAACTCCGCCTGCTGTGTTCCCCAAAGCGCTGTTGCTGCTAAATCCTCATTCACTCCGGGCTGGAATTTAACGTAATGTTCATCAAGAAGTTTTTTATTACGTGCCAGTTGCTGATCATAACCACCTAAAGGCGAGCCTCGATAACCACTGATGTAACCTGCTGTATTGTGTCCAGCCTTCAGATCCAGTTCACGCTGCACTAAGGGCAAACGCACCAGAGCCTGGATTCCAGTCATGAAAGCATAACCTTCTCTCAAAGTGTACTTATCTTCCAGTAAAACAGATCGTTTTTCTATCAAAGACATTACTTTAACAGGTGTATTTTTTATCTATTTCAATTGCTAAAATTTACCCGGAAAGACTCTACCGGAAAACGAAAACTTTCCTCATGAGCTAATTACTAGCATTCTATCACAACAAACTTTTACTGCAAACCAAAAGGCATTAATATCACTGAGCAGAAAAAATGTTGTCTGGCTCATTTTGTTATGGTTTGTTAGACTTAATATATGATTCTAATTACTTTCATCTCTAATCTATTTCTCACTTAAACTATTCTATCTTCGTGAATTTGTCCTCAGAACATACTGACTTAAAACCTGGTTCAAACTTTTTTATTTTCCGTGGAATAAGTCTAATCAGTCTGTTAGTCCTTGTTTTAGTGGGGCTTACACTATGGGGAGAAGCACATGATTGGGACCGCAGTCTTTCTGCTCAGTTTTTTTCTGACAAAAATAGCTGGTTCCTGGCAGATATTTCTCCCTGGAATTGGCTCTATGATTATGGGATCATTCCTGGAGTATTAGTCTCCGTCATTTCTATTTTGATCTTGATAAATACCCGGGCTAAGTCCAGTTGGTCAAGTCTACGGCCTTATTTATTTATTTGCGCTTTAACTCCTTTTATAGCTTCGCTCCTCTTAGTCAATATCGTTCTCAAGGATCACACGGGACGTCCCCGTCCCCGTGAAATAACGCAGTTCAGCGGAAACTGGGAATACAAACCCGTTCTTGAAGCAGGCATTCCCGGACGCGGTCATTCATTTCCATGTGGACATTGCTCTATAGCCTTCACTTTGACCAGCGGCATTGTATTTTGGCAGAGGTCACGCAAATTTGCATTGACTTCCTTGGCACTTGGAATGACATATGGCTTGTTGATGAGCTATGCCCGTATTGTACAGGGCGGACATTTTTTGAGTGATGCCTTCTGGTCGTTGGGAGTGGTCTGGTTCACTGTAATTTCATTGTATTATTTCGTTTTTCAACCACCCAGGAGGGAATATAATCCGATTGCTAATTATACAAAAAGACAAAAGTGGAAAATCGTTGCATCTACAACAATTTTCCTTGCTGTTCTCAGTATTTTTATTTGGACTCGCCGTCCTTTTTACAAAGACCACATTGGCAGTTTTGAGATTCTGACCAACGTTAAACAATTGAATATCCATCTCCCTGACAAATGGAAAGTTGAAACTCCAATTTTTGAAGTTCGACAAAACGGAATATTTCTCCTGGAAATACGGGGATTTGCTCCTCCACATACAACACATTATCTCAGTTTCAGTTCTAAAACAAATGAATCTACTGCCAAATTATTGTTTAAGGAAACTGTTGATGGTTACCAGAGGGGATTCCGGCAAATATTAAAGCTTCGCTTACCTGAGCGCTATAAAGGTCATCTCAATACAATTGCTGAATAGTTAATCTTTAAACATTTTTAGCATAGAGATTACACTCTCTCTACAAGATTTGTTTGAATTTACTGATTCTCGTCTTAGTCCTAAACAGTTAAAAAAATCAAAATTCACAATATAATCATTTTGGTCTTGAGATAAACCCACCTCCGATAGAAAATATATTTTCTAGTTATTAATAAACGGCACCACGCCTTAATCCCCGTCAATCATAAGTCAAAAGAGGAACAATGAAAATATCCAGACTCGTAATTTCATTTTTATTCACAGCAACCTTCATCACAAGCTACTCCATTTCAGCATTTGCCGGTTCTGATATAATCAAAGCCTCATCAATTGCAATGAACGGCTCACCAAAATACGCAGATGGGTTCTCTCACTTTGAATATGTGAATCCGGAGGCCCCAAAAGGTGGTACTGTGCGCCTCAGTTCTATTGGCTCTTATGACAGTTTCAACGGATTTATCTCCAAAGGCGTTTCCGCTGATGGACTTGGCATGATTTACGAAACACTGACAACCGGTTCCTCCGATGAGGCTTTTACCGAATACGGATTGATTGCGGATGAAATTGAGTATCCGGAAGACAGGACATGGGTGATTTACCACCTCAATCCGAAAGCCAAATTTCACGATGGTGAACCGATCAAGGTTGAAGACGTGATTTTCACCTTCAACGTATTACTCGAAAAAGGAGCGCCTTTTTACAAATCCTATTACGGTGACATTGTCGAAGTCAAAGATCTTGGAGATCGCCGTGTTAAATTCCAGTTCCGTGAAGGAGTTACTAACAGAGAACTGGTACTGATTACAGGACAGCTTCCTGTTCTTCCTAAGCATTACTGGAAAAGCAGGGATTTTTCAAAATCCACTCTCGACCCACCACTGGGCAGTGGAGCGTACCGTATCAAAGATTTCAAGGCAGGCAAATACATAACTTACGAACGTGTCAAGGATTACTGGGCCGCGAATCATCCCGTCAACAAAGGCAGCAACAATTTTGATACAGTACGTTACGATTATTACCGTGATGCCACCGTATCTCTGGAAGCCTTCAAAGCTGGGGAATATCACTTCCGGGAGGAAAATAATTCAAAAATGTGGGCCTCAATGTATTCCGGAAAAACATTTGAAGAAAAACTCACAATACGTGCGGAAATCCCGCATGAACTGCCACGTGGAATGCAGGGCTTTGCATTTAATTTACGCCGGTCGATTTTCAAGGACCGCAGGGTCAGAGAAGCAATTAGCTATGCTTTTGATTTTGAGTGGAGCAACAAAAACCTTTTTTATGGACAGTATAGACGTACAGACAGTTTTTTCGAAAATTCTGAGCTCGCATCAAGCGGCTTACCGTCTCCTGAAGAACTGGCGATTCTGGAACCATTCCGTAAAGATCTACCGGAAGAAGTTTTTAGCAAAAAGTTTCGCCCTTCACTAACGGATGGAACTGGAAATATTCGTAGTCAGTTGCGTGCCGCTTCAAAACTTTTCAAAGAAGCCGGTTGGGAGATTAAAGAAGGAAAGCGTGTTAATTCCAGTACAGGCGAGCAACTTAAGTTTGAAATATTACTGATCTCCCCTGCATTCGAACGGATTGTACTGCCCTTTAAGAAAAACCTGGAACGCATGGGAATTGAGGCCAGTGTAAGAGTTGTGGATACTTCTCAATACGTAAACCGTATCCGTTCCTTTGATTTTGATATGTTTGTGATGGTGATAGGTCAGTCCCTCTCACCGGGTAATGAGCAGGATAACTACTGGAGTTGTAAAGCAGCTGAAACCAGTGGAACACGCAACTTCAGCGGTATCTGCAATCCTGCAATCGACAAACTAATTCGGCTAGTAATTGAGGCGCCTGATCGTGAAAAATTAATCAACCGTACCAGAGCCCTGGACCGTGCGTTGTTGTGGGGACACTACGTCGTACCGCACTGGCACATCAACTATTACCGCCTTGCATACTGGAACAAGTTTTCCCGCCCGGAAATAACTCCCAAATATAGTTTGGGATTTTTTACCTGGTGGGTAGATGAATCAAAAGAAAAAACTTTGTTGGCAAAAAAGCCAAATCTAAAATAAACAAAACACTGAGGAGGATTTTATAGCCCTGCGTAATTCTACATGACTGCCTATATTATCCGTCGTTTGTTGCTCGTTATTCCAACGCTGATTGGAATAATGACTGTCAACTTCATCATCATCCAGATTGCTCCAGGAGGTCCTGTGGAGCAGATGATAGCCCAGTTACAGGGCGAAGCAGTCAGTGCAACCGAGCGTCTCTCAGGCGGAGGTGAAGACGTTAAAGGTCAAAAGAGCGCCGTTTCAGATAAACCCTCCAAATATCGCGGCGCACAGGGACTTGCTCCGGAACTGGTAGAAGAAATCGAGCGTATGTATGGTTTTGACAAGCCGCTGCATGTTCGATATTTTAAGATGATGCGTGATTATGCTTCATTCAATTTCGGAGAAAGTTTTTTCCGAGATCAGAAAGTGGTTGACCTGGTTCTGGAAAAAATGCCAGTTTCGATTTCTCTTGGGATCTGGAGCACTTTAGCCGTCTATCTGGTCAGCATTCCACTCGGAATTCGAAAAGCTCTCAAACACGGCTCACGCTTTGATGTCTGGAGCAGCACCATTGTTATTCTCGGCAATGCCATTCCCACATTTTTGTTTGCGATCCTACTGATTGTCCTTTTTTCCGGCGGAAGCTATTTCAGCTGGTTTCCTCTGCGCGGACTCGTATCTGACAACTTCTCCACATTGCCCTGGTGGCAGCAGCTTCTTGACTATTTCTGGCATCTGGTGCTGCCGATTACTGCAATTTTAATTGGTAGTTTTGCCTCCCTGACAATGCTCACCAAAAACTCCTTTCTCGATGAAATAAACAAACAATACGTGATTACGGCCCGCGCAAAAGGGATTACGGAAAGGCGGGTGCTTTACAAACATGTTTTCCGGAATGCCATGCTGATAATCATAGCCGGATTTCCTGCTGCCTTCATCGGTATGTTTTTCACAGGTTCATTATTGATTGAAATCATTTTTTCACTTGATGGTCTGGGTTTACTGGGCTTTGAATCAACCATTCAACGCGATTATCCAGTTATGTTCGGGACACTTTTTGTTTTTACTTTGCTGGGACTGATTGTCGGGATTATCAGTGATTTGATGTACACTGTGATAGATCCCAGAATTGACTTTGAAACCAGAGAAGCATAATGCTGAGTCCCATAACGCTTCGCCGTCTACAGCATTTTAGAGCAAACCGCAGAGGATATTGGTCTTTGTGGATTTTTCTGTCCATCTTTTTTGTTTGCATTTTTGCCGAAGTTGTCGCAAATGACAAACCACTGCTGGTGATTTTTGAGGGGCACTTGATTTTTCCAGTAATTGAGACAATTCCGGAAACAGAATTTGGTGGTGAATTTGCCACCGAAGCGGAATATCGCGATGAGTTTGTACGAGAATTAATTCAAAAGAAAGGTGAAATATACTGGCCCATGATTCGCTACAGTTATGATACGATCAACTATGATTTACCTGCTGCAGCCCCATCTCATCCTACTGGCGAAAACTGGTTTGGAACTGACGATCAGGGACGTGATGTGGTAGCTCGGCTGATTTACGGTTTTCGTATTTCTGTTTTGTTTGGACTGGTGCTGACAATCCTGAGTTCGATTGTTGGAGTTGCCGCAGGTGCAGTTCAGGGCTACTTTGGTGGTCGTGTAGATATTCTTGGACAGCGTTTCATCGAAATCTGGTCCGGACTGCCAGTCCTGTTTTTGTTGATTATCCTATCAAGTTTCGTAGAGCCAAATTTCTGGTGGCTACTAGGAATCATGCTGCTCTTCAGCTGGATGGGACTGGTTGGAGTCGTGCGGGCAGAGTTTTTAAGGGGGCGTAATCTGGAATACGTGCGGGCAGCACGGGCTCTGGGTATGAGTCACAGCAGAATCATGAAACGCCATATTCTGCCGAATGCCATGGTTGCCACTATGACTTTTATGCCTTTCATCCTTTCCGGTTCAATCACCACACTCACTGCACTTGATTTCCTGGGCTTCGGTTTACCTCCGGGATCTCCTTCTCTGGGTGAACTACTGGCCCAGGGAAAAGCGAATCTTCATGCTCCATGGCTGGGAATTGCAGGCTTTTCAGTGATTGCACTGCAACTAAGTTTGCTGATTTTTATCGGCGAAGGTGTCCGTGATGCCTTTGATCCCCGGCATAATGCTTAATATATCAAAGAAACTCTCTTGAAAATAACTCCTAATTTAATCAGTAATTAATAAAACTTTGTTTCAACTCAAGTAAGTGCCCACTGAATTTTAACTGAAAGGAAAAAAATGAAGAATGAAGAAAATACTCCCATTCAACCCGTCAGCGGAAAAATCGTTCCGCGTTACGCGGGCCCTGCTACTTTTGCCAGGCTTCCGGAATTACGAGATGTAAAGAAGTGCGATATTGCAATACTTGGAATTCCCTTTGATTCAGGAACCAGCTATCGCCCCGGAGCCAGATTTGGACCACAGGCCATCCGGCAGGCTTCACGGCACCTCCGGACTCAGTATCATCCGGCCTATGACACCGAACCGTTTGCAGAACTGCAGGTGGCAGATGCAGGCGACATAGCTTGTAATCCGTTTAATATTGAGGAAGCAGTCGGACAAGTCCAAACTGCTGCGACAGATCTTTTGGGAAAAGTAGGCAGCATTATCAGTCTGGGTGGTGACCATACGATAGCTTTGCCTTTACTGCGGGCGGTAAATCATTTTCACGGATCTGTCGCTCTCGTTCATTTTGACGCGCACCTGGACACCTGGGATACCTACTTTGGCGCTCCTTATACACACGGTACACCGTTTCGACGGGCTGCTGAAGAAAAACTGTTCCTAGATCATGCTTCAATTCATGTCGGAATCCGGGGACCTTTATATAGCAGGGATGATCTAACTAATGATGAAGAATTAGGATTCAAGGTTGTGCATTGTGATGAGTTCCAAAATGAAGGAGTGGAACACGTCATCAAGCGCATCAAGGATCGGGTGGGGAAAAACCCAATGTATTTGTCAATTGATATTGATGTGCTAGACCCAGCTCACGCTCCTGGAACAGGAACACCGGAAATCGCGGGAATGTCTTCGCGGGAATTACTCGGGGTTTTAAGGGGCTTAGCCGGACTGAATATTATCTCTGCGGATGTTGTAGAAGTTGCTCCGGCCTATGACCACGCCGAGTTGACTTCACTTGCTGCGGCAACCACAGTTTTTGAACTCATTAATTTATTGGCGCATTACCGCAAAAATAATACCTGAAAACTGAATTGTGTTTATTTCAGTGGACATGCTAGTTCACTGAAATTACAAGATAAGTTTATATCATGTATACTTATAATATTTGTTCCGGTGGAACGAACTCATAACCAAAAGCCTCAGAAACGCCCTTACAGATAACATTTCCTGCATGAGTGTTTATACCTAATGCCAGGGCATGATCTTCCTTGCACGCCGTTTTCCAGCCTCTATTGGCTAATTGAACAGCATATGGTGTAGTGACGTTGGTCAAGGCCAGCGTAGAGGTTCTTGCTACAGCACCGGGCATGTTGCCCACAGAGTAATGAACTACACCGTGCTGCACATAAACTGGATCACTGTGATAGGTGACACGATCAATGGTTTCAATACAACCTCCCTGGTCGATGGCCACATCAACAATAACGGATCCCTGTTTCATGGTTTTGACCATGGCTTCAGTTACCAGATGAGGCGCTTTTTTCCCAGGAATCAACACACCTCCAACCAGCAAATCTGCACTTTCCACGGCCCTGGCAATGTTGTAGCTGTTGGACATCACCAGTTGAACACGTCCGTTGAACACGTCATCAAGATAGCGCATTCTGTCTGCACTTACATCAAGAATGGTAACTTTTGCACCCATCCCGACGGCCATTTTGGCTGAGTTTATTCCGACTACTCCACCACCGATAATCACTACCTCTGCCGGTTCTACTCCCGGAACACCGCCCAGCAACACGCCCTGTCCGCCCTGCGGCTTCTCCAGAAAACGGGCACCGACTTGTACGGCCATGCGTCCGGCGACTTCACTCATTGGAGTGAGCAGAGGCAAACTGCGATCCGGTAGCTGTACTGTTTCGTATGCAATTGAGGTAGTCTTACTGCTCATAAGCGCATTGGTCAATGCTTCTTCGGCGGCCAAATGCAGATAGGTAAACAAAAGCAAATCTTCCCGGAAAAATCCATATTCCTCAGGAAGCGGTTCTTTGACTTTGTAAACCATTTCGGTGGACCATACCTCAGCGGCTGTATCAACCATGTTCGCACCGGCTTCCTGATATTCTGAATTGCTGAAACCACTGCCCAAACCTGAGTATTTTTCTACAAACACCTGATGGCCGTTCCGCACGAGTTCAGCTACTCCTGCCGGCGTAGCACCTACCCGATTTTCCATTTCCTTAATTTCTTTCGGAACACCTATTCTCATTTTATCCTTTTCTCAAGTACTTGTTTTCAATTGTTTTTTCTATGAGTTGAAATACTGAATAATAACCTCCTGTATAAAGCATATTTATTCAAACAGGACGACCATTTATTTAGTTTAATGCCTGCTTTAAGGCATTTCCGATTGCATCCACAATCATATCTGCCTCACTTTCCTGCAGTACCAGGGGTGGAGCCATGATTAAAACATTATCCAGCCCCGGAACAGTGTAACCGTTACGCATCACATGGACTCCCTGTTTCATACAGTTTTGAACTATTGCATTGGAACGTGCCGTCTCCAGAGGAGTTTTACTTTCCTTGTCGGAAACCAGTTCTATTCCCAGAAGCAAGCCCCTGCCACGGATTTCACCTACAAAAGGATGGTCCGCGAATTCATTCAATCCGGCCTTGATATAGCGCTCCATTTTTGCAGCATTGGCTACCAGATTCTCACGCTCGACAATTTCAATATTTTTTAAACTGACTGCCGCAGCAACAGGATGACCACCGTATGTGTTAACATGCCTAAAATGCTTGAGCTCGTTTGCTTCACCGTAAAATGCTTCAAAGATATTCTCCTTAACTACCGTAGCAGCAACCGGCATATAGCCGCTGGCCATACCCTTTGCAAAAGTAAAAATGTCCCCTTTGGCCCCCCAGTGTTCGTGTCCAAACATTTTTCCGGTTCTGCCGAATCCGGAAACTACTTCGTCCAGGATCAGAAGTACATTGTACTTATCACAAACTCTCCTGATTTCAGTTAAATAATTATCAGGAGGAACCATCACTCCACCACCGGAAATCATAGGTTCCATTATAAATGCCGCAACCGTTTCTTCCCCCTCATAAATGATTGTGTCTTCCAGGAATTTGACACATTCTGTACCATGTTCTTCTTCAGTCAACTTTGGATGCCGTCGATACGGATAAGGCGGAGGAATATGTAAAAATCCGGGAGCAAGTGGCTCATAGCCGATCTTGCGCTCAGCCTGGCCGGTAGCACTCATAGTTGCCAGTGTGTTTCCGTGATAAGCACGATGACGGGAAATAATTTTATGCTTGCGCGGATTTCCGGTTTGCAAATGATACTGACGCACCATTTTAAACGCTGTTTCATTGGCTTCTGAACCACTGCTGGTGAAATATACGTGACCTTTATCCATGCCCAGCTTCTCCAGCATCTTTGCTGACAGTTCTACAGCAGGATCACTGGTCATAACCGGAATTACGTATGCCAGTTTTTCCATTTGTGCCTTCGCCACTTCAGCCAGTTCTTTTCTTCCATGACCAACATTCACACACCATAAACCTGCCGTTCCGTCAAGAATACGGTCTCCGTCTTCATTGATCATGAAGCAGCCTTCAGCTTTCACAATGTGTTTTGGATGATTTTGCAACAGCATCTTGTGCTGAGTCATCGGACGCCAGAGAGAGTCCGGAGCGTTCATGTTTTGTGTTTCCATTTTTTCCCTTTTCTAATCATTAATTAATTAGCCGCAATTATATTATAAATCTATCCACACTTTTATCAGATTTTTTTTAATGTACGGCTGTATTTAAACTAACATAGTAAGCTTCACTTTTGTGCACACATATCATCTTTACTGATTCCTGCCACAGGCACGGGTGTTTTCATGGCATCTCGGCGGAAGGGGTCTCCAAGCTCCTGATCAACAACTGCTTCAATGAATGTTGTTTCCCCTTTTTCCATTTGTGCCTTGACTGCGGAAGCCAAAGTACTCGTCAACTCATCCATCGTCTTAACCATAACTCCTTTGACACCGCATGCATTTGCTATTTCTGCGAAAGAGACTTGCTTATCAAGCTCTGTTCCAATGAAATTGTCATCATACCAGAGTGTTGAGTTACGCTTTTCAGCACCCCACTGGTAATTTCTGAAGATGATCATCGTGATACCGGGCCATTCACTGCGTCCAATTGCAGTCATTTCATTCATTGAAATTCCGAAGGCCCCGTCTCCAGCAAATCCAACAACAGGTGTTTCCGGATTACCGATTTTTGCGCCAATTATAGAAGGGAAACCATAACCACATGGTCCAAAAAGCCCCGGAGCCAAATATTTTCTTCCGTTTTCAAAAGTCGGATAGGCATTCCCGATAGCACAGTTGTTGCCGATATCTGAAGAAATTATTGCCTCTTCAGGTAGAACTTTCATTATTGCACGCCAGGCCATTCTTGGTGACATGTGATCGGGCTGACGCGCACGAACACGCTCATTCCATGTAGTCCCCGGATCGTCCTGTTCAAAATCCATGGAGTCAAGTGTTTCTGCCCAGACAGCTTTTTTTCTTGCAATCAGTTTGCGCCTCTCCTCACGTCCTGCATCACCGGCTTTTTCAGCCAACCTGCTCAGAATTTGTTCTGCCACCTGTCTGGCATCACCGACAATTCCGACAGAAACCGGCTTTGTTAATCCGATCCGATCCGGATTGATGTCAACCTGGATCAGTTTTGCCTCATTCGGCCAGTAATCCAAGTTGTAACCTGGAAGCGTAGAAAACGGATTCAATCGTGTACCAAGAGCCAAAACCACATCCGCCTCTTTAATCAACTCCATTGCTGCCTTTGAACCATTATAGCCCAGTGGTCCGACAAACAAAGGATGTGAACCGGGAAATGCATCATTGTGCTGATAATTGCAGCACACAGGTGAATCTAAACGTTCTGCAAGTGCTTGTGAGGCAGGAATGGCATTGCCTAAAATCACACCTGCACCATTTAGAATTACTGGAAATTTTGCATCAGATAAGAGCTTAGCAGCACTGGATATTGCATCAGTACCGCCTACTGGAAGTTCAAACTCAATAATTTCCGGTAGTTCAATATCGACTACCTGTGTCCAGATATCTCGTGGTATATTGATCTGTGCCGGAGCAGACATGCGCCTGGCCTTAGTGATAACACGATTCAGTACTTCCGCAATACGCGTTGGATCACGAACTTCTTCCTGATAGGCCACCATGTCTTTGAAACCGGCCATTTGTTCAACTTCCTGAAAACCACCCTGTCCAATCGATTTATTGGCCGCCTGTGGGGTAACCAACAACATCGGTGTGTGATTCCAATATGCGGTTTTGACACAGGTTACAAAATTGGTTATTCCAGGTCCATTCTGTCCAATTATCATCGACATTTTACCTGTTGTGCGAGTAAAACCGTCAGCCATATAACCCCCGTTACACTCGTGTGCTACGTCCCAAAACGTAATGCCCGCTTGAGGAAAGTAATCTGATATCGGCATAAAAGCCGAACCGATTATGCCGAAAGCATGTTCGATTCCGTGTTTTTGCAGGACTTTTATGAAAGCCTCTTCTGTTGTCATTTTCATAAGCTGAGTTCCATTAATGTTGTGTTTCAAAAAAGCGGTTATCGGAATCCATTATATAAAATCCAACTTTCCGCAAAATAAGTAAAGTAGATTTATCATAAAATCCGAATTCACCAATATATTCCGTCTTTAAGTCAATTTACAGTAAAATCTGCTGTAGGACTCTACCCAGACAGCAATTTATAAACAGTACTTTTGCATTAAATCCGGGAAATGTTTCATTCAGTGAGACCTGAAGTCTCGCTAACAGAATTCATAGTAAATTTATACTTCCTAACATAAATTAAATCAACTTATTTTATCTCTGGTAAATCAATATTTGACAATGTTCAAAAAAGGCATTATAAAAATATATTATTTTGCTCACAGTATTTTGACTTGCGAATAATAATTAAATTAGTAGTATTGACTGTGCAACTTAGTTGAACAGTTTGAAAATGAAGCATTGCGGTTTATTACGGTTAAATAACTTTGTAAAATATTATTATCTAAACTTTTTTTAGGAGTTGATTATGGTAATCAGTCATTTCATAAATGTTTCAATTGAAATCCTGATCTATTTCCTGGTAAGTATCTTGTGTTTGTTCATCGGCAGGAAAGTACTGGATTGGATTACACCTTATGATTTGAACAACCAGACTTCGATTGAGAAAAATCTCGCTGCAGGCATTACTGAAGCAGGATTCTACATTGCTATGGCAATTATCGTCCACGCTTCTGTTTCCGGAGTTGTTGACTACGATATGTTTTCCTTCATCGATTCAGAGGATCCGTCTCGTTATTCGTTGCTTGGCGCTGAGTTGATAACCACAGCCATCTATTTGCTGCTTGGCTTAATTTGCCTGAGTTTAGGACGCCGTTCACTGGACTGGGTCACTCCTTTCGACTTAAATAAGGAAATAGAAACAGAACGCAATGTCGGAGTTGGTGCAATAGAAGCTTCAATCTACATATCCATAGCAATCATCATTCACGGCATCATAGTCTGATCCAACCTTAGCATCTCGTTTTGTTGATAAGCTAATATTATCAGACCAACTCTTGATGCCGTTGTAAAAGCCCTAAAAACGTGACATTTTGAGCAAAGCAAGAAATCCCGCATAGACTATTATACTAATATCATTAAGATTTTTTTA
>Ga0208205_100009_pt1 | contig 34749 bp, 27 predicted proteins | sample DeeseametaMP1494_FD_184185 | JGI IMG/M metagenome (GOLD analysis project Ga0208205, IMG submission 184185) | Marine microbial communities from the Deep Pacific Ocean - MP1494 (SPAdes) | ecosystem: Environmental > Aquatic > Marine > Oceanic | place: South of Fiji, South Pacific Ocean | collected... | reverse complement strand
TGTGAATGTAGCTACAACTATGCTAGCGGAAGGTGAATTACTGGATCTTATTTCTATCAGATCTGATGTATTTAAAAAAATTTCCAGCGCCACAAGATTACGCGGTTCATTGGGCTCACAGAGTTTTGAAATAAGTTATAAAATGCGGAATTCATGGCGTTTGTTATTTCAATATGATATGTTACAAACACTACGAGAATATTAGTTAATTATCTGTTTTTTCAATTAAATTTACATTTTTAAAGGAGGTTTACCGTTGCCGATTATACAAAGAGAATGGACACCAGAATCCGCTGATGAAATGCATAAGGAGGACTGGTTCGCGATCATTTTTTCCGTTATTGCCTATATCGCATTGCTGATAGGAACGGCAATGTCAGCACTTTTTATACCTGTGGGTTTCTTCATTCTTATAATCGGCATATTGGCAACCATTATCATGTATTGGATTATCGATCCAAAACTAAGGGCTATATCATCTGAATATGAAAAACAGGAAAAAGACTATCTCTTAAAACTAGAGGAAATACAAAAATGGGAGGCCAATAAATGACCCGGGGTTTGGCAGTGGTAATTGGCATGTCGATTGCTTATATCGCATCATTTGCGGGCATGATATTTGCATATATTTATTATAAAAAAAGAACACGCTCACAAAAAGAGGATAATTAATTGTATTCTATCATCACATTAGCGGCACCGATTGGTCCACCGATTCTTGGTATTATTTTACCAGGTCTAATCCTCGCATTGTCTTTTTTCCTTACATATTTGCTCATTCAATATATTAAAAATAAGGACTCGGATTAACACCCCAACACGGGAACTGAAATTTTAAAATATATGTTATGATTACATTTCAACTGCTTGACTGGATATGGCTCATTTTATTTGTACTGTTAATGGTTTTCTTTGGTTTTTACTTTTATCGATTTGGTAAACGATCTCAATCAGATTATTTTTTAGCCGATCGTGGTTTACCGTGGTGGCTACCGGCGTCATCGGTTTACGCCACTCATACCGCTACAGATACACCTATATGGGTCGCTGGGGTAGTCTATAAATACGGCTTTGCTGGTCTTTGGTACGCATTTTATGCTGCCTGGTGTGCGATCAGCGCTTTTGTTTCAACAAGGATTTTTCGAAGGTCTTTGGCCTATAGTCAAGCAGAATGGCAAACACTCCGCTTTGGTGAACTAGGTGCAGAACTATTACGCGGTTGGATCGCCGGGTGGTCAGTCTTTATGAATATGTTTATACTTGGCTGGGTTGGCATTGCTATGGGTAAGCTCTGCGCCATGCTCTTTGGTTGGGATTTGTATGTGGGACTATTGATCTTTACGGCTATTGGTGCAGTATATGTTTATACCTCTGGCTATTGGGGTGTTGTAATGGCTGATTTCCAGCAAGGTGTTATTGCCTTACTGGTAATCATTATAGTTTCAGTTTATGGTGTTGTAGCTGCAGGTGGACCTACTGCCATTATATCTAAGCTTGACAGCTACAACAGTACCTGTGAGTGGAAAGTGCCTGATGTTTCATCGAGCAATGTCACAGCTGTAGTAAGAATTATTGACCCTGAGTTAGGAACAGAACTTTCACGAAGTGCACCATTCACAATTTCTGGACAGGAGGACGAAGCCCTATTCAGAAAAACCGAAGAGAAGGTACGTGCTTCAGTGGTAGATGAAGCTAGTAAAACAGATCAACGTTCTAAAGTGCTTTTCCCAGATGCCAATAGTGTTCTGCTTGCCAATCATGGTTATAATATTGTTTGGGCTAAAAGCAATGAAAGAAAATTTGTAGATGTAGAATTTTCATTAGATAACGGTATGACATGGGATTTAATTGCTAAAAACCAATTTGAAGGACAATCATGGCGACTGAATCCTATGAGTTTTACCGGGATGTTTGAAGGACAATTTCCCGTTGCTTGGTTTATAACCATGATGATTATTGCACTTATTGGTGGGTTTGGAATGGGTACAGCAATTGATTGGTACACGGAGGCCCAAAGAATACAGTCAGCTAAGACTGTGCGGGATGCGTCTTACAGTATTTGGGCAGGCACTGCTCTGGTCCTTATTAGAAATTCGATTTGGGCTGCGGCGATCCTTGGGTTTTTTGTACTCAACCCACACCTTGGTCAGAGTGGTGATTACGAAATGGCTTGGTACAGGGTAGGATTTGAATATCTTCCCGTAGGAATGGTTGGGTTTTTATTTGCCGGCATTATTGCGATTCATTTGTCAACGGTTTCTACACACTTAAATCTTGGGGCTATGTATATCACTAGGGATTTTTATCATCACTACATTAATCCTGAGGCAAGCGAACAAAAACTGGTATCAGTAGGCCGGGTGTCCACGATTATAATTTTGATTGGTTCTTTTATTTTTGGATTGATTATCGGTGAAGAAATCACGGCCTGGTTGATTTTCGCATTATGGATAATGGCCGCAGGGGTGTGGTTGCCAAATATTCTCCAGGTAATTTGGTGGCGTTTTAATTCTTGGGGATTTTTAAGTGCATGGATAGCAAATCTTGGTTTAAGCTGGTTGGTCGTATGGATATTACCAAGCTTTGGCGTAATTCCCGAATTGCCGGATTACTTGCAATTCTGGGCCTTATTCGTGCTGAACGGCATGATCTACCTGCCCGTAACTTTTTTAACCAAACCGGAAAATATGGATCACCTCGTTTCCTATTATGTTATGTCACGACCAATAGGGTTTTGGGGACCTGTTAGGGCTGAAGCAATTAAGCAGGGCTTAATAAAACCTAGCAAAACTTAGTATCTAGCCAATTGTTCAAATATGAATAGCGCTAAACCCATAGCACTATTATTAATTTATTCATTTTTCTTATTAACATCGGTTCCTGCCAATAATAATACCGCAAATGATCATATTTATAAACAAGCGCAAGAATTACTTGCCGCTATGACCCTGGATGAAAAAGTTAGCCTTTTATCCGGGCGTGGATCCTATGATACACAGAATATTGATCGGTTAAATATTCCCAGTTTACAGTTATGGGACGGCCCTAATGGTGTACGCAGTAATAATAATGAACCGACTACTGCATTTCCCGTAGGTATATCCATGGGGGCAACCTGGAACCCTGAGCTTATTGAAAGATTAGGCATAGCGCTGGGTAAAGAGTGTCGTGCTCTTGGCGTAGAGGTCTTATTAGGCCCTACGGTCAATATAATTAGAACACCATTAAATGGTCGCAATTTTGAAACCTATTCCGAAGATCCTTATTTTAATGGTGTTTTAAGTGTGGCATATGTTAAAGGATTACAAAGTGAGCACGTTGGGGCAAGTGTTAAGCATTTTATTGCCAATAATCAGGAAATCAATAGGCAAAGTGTCAGTGCTGAACTTTCTGAACGAACATTACGTGAGATTTACCTGCCGGCATACAAACATGTTGTCAAAGAAGCCCAGCCCTTCACTTTCATGGCGGCCTACAATCGCATAAACGGTATTCACGCTACAGAACATGAATACATTATGAATGATATTCTCAGGAAAGAATTTGGGTTTACTGGTGTATTGCTATCTGATTGGGGTGGTGTTAAAAGCACTGTTCCTTCTTTTAATGCTGCCCTAGACCTTGAAATGCCTGGTCCTGGTAATTATTACGAGAAACCGCTGCGCAAAGCTCTCAAGAAAGGTGCAGTAACAAAAGATATGGTTGATCAAGCAGCACTACGAATGATCAAACTAATACTCAAAACCACTAACTATAGTGCAGTTTCAGGCGAAAGAAATTATTTATTAGCTGATGTGATGCAATCAAATAAGATAATAGCAAGACAGGTTGCGGAAGAATCCATTGTGTTATTGAAGAACGAAAATAATCTACTGCCTATAAATACAGCAGTAGTACGTACTATAGCGGTTATCGGGCCCAATGCAAATCGGGCGATCAGTCAGGGAGGTGGTAGTGCCCGCGTAAGTGCTGCCTATAATGTTACACCATTACAGGGACTCAATGCTCTGGCGCTAAAAAATAACATCGAGGTAACTTTTCATAAGGGCGTGGAAAACCATCCAACTGTTCCATTGATTGAAGCAGTGTCACTAAGACCAAACTCCAGCTTAGAAGAAACAGGACTTCAGGGTAAATATTATCGGTCCTATAATTTTTCTGGCGAACCTTTCAAAACGAGTCGTGATGATGAGTTGCGCATTTTCGGTATTTTGGATGAGGATGTATTTGGTTCCATTTTATGGACTGGTGAATTTATCGCAGAGCAGTCAGGGCATTATCGATTCAGCGCCAATGCAGGTCTGGGGAAGGCAAGGATATTCGTTGATGGAAAAAAGGTAAAATTGAACGAAAAAGGCCCAAAATTATTTGGAGGGACACTGCCAGGGGCAAGAATTGGCAATATTTACCTTTTGTCAGGAATACATTCAATAAAAATTGAATATTCGGCCAAACCCAATTTTTTTCTATCTATCCTATTGAAAATTGTTATGCCTACTATCTCTGATTTACTTAATAAATTCCGGTTTTTGGAAATTGGCTGCAGATTGCCTGAACCAGAAATGTCAGTAGCAGTTAGTATAGCCAAGAATGCGGATTTAGCCATTCTAGTTGTCGGATCTGCAGATAACTACGAGACAGAAGGTGACGATAGACCTTCGATGAAATTAACCGGCAAGCAGGATCAATTTATTGAAGCTGTATTAAATGTGAATCCAAACACAGTTGTCCTAATGAATACTGGTTCTCCAGTTGAAATGCCTTGGGTTGACCGGTGTCCATCTATATTGCAAGTCTGGCTCCCTGGGCAGGAAGGCGGTCATGCAATTGCTAATGTATTGTTTGGTGTCGTGAACCCATCAGGTAAGTTACCTGTTACTTTTCCAAAAAAACTTGAGGATAATCCATCGTATGGACATTACCCTGGCGATGAGAAAGTATTTTATAATGAAGGTATTTATGTCGGCTATCGTCACTATGACACAAAAAATGTGGAGCCCTTATTTCCTTTCGGTCATGGTCTGTCTTACACCAAGTTTGATTATGGCCCTATAGTAGGACCAAGCATTGTTTCAGCCGGTGGAAAAATAAACTTTTCATTTACGCTAAGAAATTCTGGACAACGTAAGGGTCAGGAGGTGGTTCAGTGTTATATTAGAGATTTGCAATCAAGTCTTGATAGACCCTTTCAAGAACTAAAAGCATTTCAAAAGATTACTTTAGCATCTGGCGAATCGAAAACGATCAATATATTACTTGATGAAACAGCACTATCTTTCTTTGATCCTGGGTCTATGCGCTGGGTTGTAGAACCGGGGCAATTTGAAATATTGATTAGCAGTTCTTCGCGAGATATTCGCAGCAGAAAGATTATTAAATTTAGGCATTAATGGTTTATATCCTGCGATCGCTTCTTAAGTTGCTCATTATTTCTTTATTATTTGCTGGTGATGAAGAAGCACTGCGGGAGGATGTATTGAATGATCCTGCTTTCCAACAGGTGTGGTCCTACCTTGAGAATAAGGCTGTTCCCAGGGAGTATGTAGTAAGTACATTTCTCGATTCAGGAATACAGATTCACCCCAAGATCATAGATTCTTTTAATAATCCTTATGAGAAAAAAAGCTGGGACGAATACCGCAAAATATTTATGACGGATAAAAGAGCAATGGGAGGTATCGAGTTTTTTAGGGAGAACAGCGAGTTGGTAATACAGGTATCTGATAGTATGGGTGTAGATCCATATTTACTGGTAAGTCTTGTAGGCATTGAAAGCAATTATGGTAGGCATTATGGACAATACACCGTATTTAATGCTTTGTATACGCTGATCCATCAATTACCCCGCAAAGGGAAATGGGCCTCCAGAGAGTTGGCTGAATTTATTCTTCTCTGTCACGGTAACAAAATTGATCCACACTCAATATCGGGATCTTACGCTGGTGCATTTGGCTATGGTCAATTCATTCCTTCCAGTTTCAATAATTATGCTATTGATTTTGACGGCGACAGTGTGCGGCGTCATGATGAATGGCCCGATGTGTTGGGCAGTATCGCCAACTATCTCTTGAAAAATGGCTATAAACCTGATACCGATAATTACTCAAAAGGATCTCCGAATTGGGAGTCTGTATTCGCCTACAATCGGTCCAATAATTATGTAGGTGTTGTAATGGAGTTGCGTCAAGAGATAAAAAAAGGAATTATTGAGAATTAATTATAATTCCAAGATTAATTCTATATTATCTTCACCGCGATTTATTGTTACCTTCACTTTTTGACCGGGTTTTAAATCTGCCAGCCTTGCCATGTAGTCATAAATATTTCGAACATCTTTTCCATCTATTGCAGTAATTACATCGCCTTTTTTCATGCCAGCTTTGGCAGCGGGGCCATCCTTTTTTGATACACCATCTATTTCCAGCCCAACTTTCTGACTGCCATATGCCGGAATTACACCAAAGGTTACTTTAAATACGGGATTCTGATCATTAGTAGCGTTTGTTTCAATTTCTGCGAAAGCAGGTTTTTCTTCTAATTGGGAAACGTCTATGATCAGCTCATATATGAAATCAAGAACCTCTTTTTCTCCCTGATAATCAATTTTATTCCAGTCATCAGTTGGTTTGTGATAATCTTCATGTGCGCCAGTAAAGAAAAATAAAACAGGAATATTTTCGCGGTAGAAACTGACGTGGTCACTGCGTGCAAAATCCATACCACCCATGTTTGTTTCAATTTCCAAAGTATGGTTTTTACGTGCGTCTGCTATGATATTCTCAAAAATTCCAGAGCTACCAACCCCTCCCAAAATAACCGGGTTATTGTTCAGCCTTCCGATCATATCCATATTAATCATCAGCGCAGTATTACTGATATCCCGTACCGGGTTTTCAGAATAATACTTCGAACCCAACAGCCCTTTTTCCTCAGCATCGAAACATACAAATAACACACTTCGTTTCAATAAATGTCTGTTGCTCATCAATTTGTGACTTAATTCCAGTATACCGGCCGTCCCGGATGCATTATCATCGGCGCCGTTGTGGATAATCAACGTATCTGGATCTAAAGAACCTGATCTTCTCCCGCCTAAACCCAAGTGATCAAAATGTGCACCCACGATAATATATTCATCTTTCAGTACTGGATCATTCCCATCAATAAACCCGATCATGTTACTTGCTGTTTCTTTATCGAACTTTAAGTTCACATTGGCTGATACTTTGCAATCTACCTGGAATGATAATGGTCTTAATCGTTCGTCTAATTTTGAACGTAGTTCAGCGATGGACTGGCCATGGGTTTTTAATATTTCATTAGCTACCGAATGTGTTATTTGGATGACTGGCAACCCTACCGTGGAAGAGCTTTGTCTGTATTGTAGTGGTCTCAGGTTGTTATCATCTGCAGGTTCCAATCGATTCATGAAAAGAATGCCACTTACACCGTGATCCCTAGCGGTAATGATTTTATTATATAGTGTTTTATGTCTACCATAAAGTGAATGAGGACTGTCTCCATCAGGACTATCCAATAGTAGTAGCACCCACTTATTCCGCACATCTACGTCTGCATAATCGTTCCAGGATAAGGAGTCATTTATATCAAGTCCATACCCGATAAACACAACATCTTCATTTACACTTCCATTACCTGATGAACCTATAGGAATAAAATCTTTTTGCACTATATATCGTTTTCTGGAATTACGAATGCGTAGCATATTTCTTTGACCCAGCGACACACTGTTTATGAATGAGAAAGATTGTTTATAACCTTTTGTACCTGCTGGTTCAATTCCCTGTGCTTCCCAATGCTTACGAATGTAATCGATGGCTAATTTTGATCCTGGCGTTCCTGGTAATCGCCCTTTCAAATTGTCGGAAGCCAAATATTTAATGTGTCCCAGGATTTCAAATGACATTATTTTAGCAGCGCCCGGGTCAATTTCGTCCTGGTTTGAGCGATTAATGATAAATATGGCACTAACAATGATGATCAATACAATTATTGGTTTATTTATTTTTTGGTTCATATTTGATATGGTAAATATCGATATATTTTAAATGTTAGATTTATAGTTATTAGATTCTTCTTGTCTAAGGTAAAAAAATAAAAGAAATAATTACAGCATTTAATGTCGGACACCAAAACAGGGGGAATAAGAATAGTTGTTAATAGCGAGTATCTGCCGGAGCGGTCTGATCCTACAAAAAGCCGGTTTTTTTATGCCTATCATATTACGATCCATAATGAAGGTAGTCAGCCAGCAAAACTCCTGGGCCGATATTGGCACATTACCGATGCAGAAGGAAATGTTGAGGAAGTACGGGGTCCTGGCGTGGTCGGTTACCAGCCGCGCTTGGAACCAGGTGAATCGTTTGATTATACCAGTTTCTGTCCCTTAATTACGGAGTTCGGTGTAATGCATGGTATGTTCAATATGATTAGAGATGATGGAAAAAAGTTCGACGCGTTAATTAAACCGTTTAAATTGGCCGTTCCTTTCTCCGTTAATTGATGATATATATTAAGAGATAAAATACCTCACATCTGATCTGGTAATCCGTAATAAAACAAAAATACTGGCTACTGTTGGCCCTGCATGTTCCGATCAGATAGTCTTGTAGAACATGGTTGATTCAGGATTAGACGCCTTAAGGAGTAATATGTTACACGGATCATTGCAGGAAAAGAAGGCACAGTTTGATCAATTCAAGAAGCTAAATAATCGCGATGGGCATCACCCTAGTATTCTAACTGATTTAGATAGTTAATGTGCCGGGCACGACAAATTTCTTATTCGTTCAGAAAGCATAATTATGAGTACTAATATGGTAAAGCTATGAAAAATGTTTATTTTTTTGGCGATGGAAAAGCAGAAGGTGCTGCAGAACAAAAAAATACACTCGGAGGTAAAGGTGCTAATCTTGCAGAAATGACCAATTTGGGTATCCCGGTACCACCCGGTTTTACTCTGACTACCAATCTTTGTATGGATTATCTGGATCATGGAGTGTACCCGGAAGTTTTGGACAATGATGTCCAGAGCGCTGTGGAAAAAATTGAGGCGATCATGGGTCAGAAATTTGGCGATCCTGATAATCCATTACTGGTGTCTATCCGCTCAGGAGCGAGGCAGTCAATGCCTGGCATGATGGAAACGGTTCTTAACGTTGGGTTAACCAAGGCAACCATACCTGGGTTAATTAAAAAAACCAACAATCCACGTTTTGTATATGACGCCTATCGCAGGTTGATCACAATGTATTCAGATGTGGTCATGGAGAAATCTGAAGGAATTAAACCAGTGTCGGGTGAGGCGATTCGAGAACAATTAGAAGAAATTATGGATCATATGAAAAATGATCGCGGAGTGTCTGTTGATATAGACCTGACGGCAGATGATCTTAAACAATTGTGCGAGGAATTTAAAGAAAAGGTAAGAGATACGCTTGGTAGTGAATTTCCAGATGACCCGGGAACACAACTCTGGGGCAGTATTTCAGCTGTATTTAAATCGTGGGCTGGTAAACGGGCAGTGAGTTATAGAAGAATTGAAAACATACCGGAAGATTGGGGGACGGCTGTAAATGTACAAACTATGGTGTTTGGTAATATGGGCGATAATTCTGCTACTGGTGTAGCTTTTACACGTAATCCTGCTACCGGTGAAAATATATTTTACGGTGAATGGCTTATCAATGCTCAAGGCGAGGATGTGGTTGCCGGCATTCGCACACCCTATCCCCTAAATAGTAATACAAAAACGAAAGATACAGACCAATTACCTGCCTTGGATGAATTAATGCCTGATGTATATGACCAATTAGATGCTATACGAACCAAACTTGAAAATCATTACCGCGATATGCAGGATATCGAATTTACAATCCAGGATGGAAAACTATGGATGCTTCAAACGCGGGTCGGCAAACGAAATGGTGCTGCCGCAATCCGAATAGCTTGTGAAATGCAATCTACTGATTTAATCACAGTAGAAGAGGCAGTAGCAAGGGTCACTCCCGATCAACTGGATGAAATCATGCATTCTATGGTTGATCCGGCTTCAGAAACAGGGGCAGCTTTACTTGCGAAAGGATTACCCGCTGGTCCTGGTGGTGCAATTGGCCAGATTGTTTTTACGGCAGATGCAGCAGAAGAATGGGCAAAAAATGGTCATGATGTTATTCTCGTACGCAATGAAACTTCTCCAGAAGATGTACATGGAATGCATGCAGCCAAGGCAATCCTCACTGCAAAAGGAGGCGTGACCTCTCATGCTGCGCTTGTTGCAAGAGGGTGGGGGAAATGCTGTATTGTTGGTTGTTCCGCCTTACAAATAAATATATCTGATAAAAAAATGACAGTTGATGATAAAATTTTAAAAGAAGGTGATTGGCTTACACTGAATGGGTCAGCCGGTAAGGTTTATACAGGTCAATTAGATCTTATTGAACCTGATTTAAGCACGAATGAACATTATAGTAAGTTGATGGAAATGGCCGATCAAATAAGAAAACTTGGTATTCGGGCCAACGCGGAAAGACCAGAGGATGCAATGCAAGCCCGGGATTTTGGTGCAAAAGGCATTGGACTTTGTCGAACGGAGCATATGTTCTTCGATCCAGAAAGAATTCTGGCTGTCAGGGAAATGATCATTGCTGAATCAGTAGAAAGACGACGTGAGGCGATCATGAAATTATTGCCTTTTCAGCGGGATGATTTTAAAGGGATATTGTCAGCGATGTCGCCCCATCCTGTCACAATTAGATTACTTGATCCTCCACTTCATGAATTCATGACGCTTACAGATGATCAGAAAGATGAACTGGCAACTGAATTAAATATTAGTATTGAGAAATTGGAAAACCGTATTAGGGGGCTTGAAGAATTAAACCCAATGCTGGGCCACCGGGGTTGTCGTCTTGGAATTGCTTATCCGGAGATTACTGAAATGCAATCACGGGCAATATTTGAGGCTACAGCTGAGTTAACTGCCGCAGATGTCAGCGTGGCCCCGGAAGTAATGATACCTCTTGTTGGTATGTATATGGAATATGACCATCAGGAAAAAATTGTCCGTCGTGTAGCTGATGAGGTTATATCTGAAACTGGAACAAGTTTTACCTATCTGGTTGGCACTATGATTGAACTACCTCGAGCCTGCCTGACTGCCGATGAAATTGCAAAACACGCGGAATTCTTCAGCTTTGGCACCAATGATCTCACCCAAACTACCTATGGTTTTAGCCGTGATGATATTGGTGGCTTTTTGCCGCAGTACATAGAAGGTGGTATCTTGGACCATGACCCATTTCAGAGCCTTGATCAAACAGGTGTAGGTCAGCTGATGCAAATGGGTGTTGAAAGGGGTCGCAGTGTACGCAAAGATTTGAAAATCGGGATCTGCGGTGAACATGGAGGCGATCCAGACAGCATTGAATTCTTTAATAGGATTGGACTGGATTACGTAAGCTGCTCACCGTTTCGTGTGCCAATCGCCCGGTTGGCTGCAGCACATGCCCAACTAAAAACAAAAGGGAATTAAAATGGTACAATGCCGCAGTGTTTTTGTTTCAATGGTGTTAATCATTAATGGAATCCTTTATAGCAAAGATCTAAATAAAGCGGAATACGTTCCCAATGAAATAATTCTTAAGCTCGTCCCAGAAACAAAAATTATTCCGTCACACTCATTTATTACTAATATAACAGAAATTGATGCTGCTTTGGCAAAATTCACTGTTGTTGATATAAGTCCCGTTGTACCCTATAAAAAGGATCTAGATCCACGTCTGCCAGATATTAATCGTATTTACAGGGTTAAATATGCCGATAGTTTTGGACCAAAAATTGTGGCAGATGCTTTTACAGGTTTAAATAATGTACTCTACGCTGAACCAAGGTATATCCCTTATGAAACAACTACACCTAATGACCCTTATTATACTAATCAATGGCATTTACCGGTAATTGATGCAGCTCTGGCGTGGAATGTTACTCAAGGCGATACAAATGTAATAATTGCCATAATTGATGACGCAATTGACCTTGACCACGAGGATCTTACTGCTAATATATTTATAAACTGGGCTGAATATTCTGGCACGGCTGGCCTGGATGATGATTTTAATGGCTATGTCGATGATATTAATGGTTGGGATTTTGCTGAAAATGATAATGATCCAAATCCGGTAATTGATAGCCAAAATCATGGAACTCATGTTGCTGGATGTGCTTCTGCCGTTACAGATAATGGTATTGGTGTTGCAGCCCCTGGATGGAAGTGTAAGATATTACCCTTAAAATTTTCTAACGACAGTAATGGCTCATTGTCTGGTGATTATCCCGCTGCTATGATATACGCTGCTGATATGAATGCTGCAGTAATAAACTGTAGTTTTGGACGGTATGGCGGTGGAATAAGTAATTATCAGCTGGATGCAATTACATACGCCCATGAATTAGGCACATTGGTGATTGCTAGTGCGGGTAATAGCAATGAAAATGAACTTCATTACCCCTCTGCTTATCTAAATGTTTTGAGCGTTGCTTCAACAGCAACGGGTGATTATAAATCAAGCTTTTCCACTTACCATTTGTCTGTAGATATATCGTCACCAGGATCAGGAATATTATCGTTATATCCTGATAATGATTATGCTACTGCATCGGGAACATCTATGGCTTCACCTGTAGCTGCAGGTGTAGGAGCACTTATAAAATCACAATTTAGTGAATTAAGTGCTTATGAATTGGCCTTAAGACTTTCAGCTGCGGCTGACGATATATATGATGTAAACCCGGAGTATTATTTATTATTGGGAACAGGACGTGTGAATGCTAATAATGGTGTTACGTATACAGATAATGAACTTAATGAAATTCCTGTGAGATTGGGGTTATCACAATTTTCTGCAAGTGATATGTTAAACGGAAATGGGGATGCATCTTTTGACCCTGGCGAAACAATTGATATTGGTATCGACTTATACAATTATTCAATAATGGGCTCTGAAAATGTAAATATTTATCTAACCAGTTCAGATTCAAGACTAAATATTATCGATAGTTCAGAATTAAATCTTGTCGTAGCGCCAGAGGATACAATCATTTTGGATCAAGCGTTTTCAGTCACAATTGCTGATTCTGCAGCAGTTGGAATAGCAGTATTAAATGTAATTATAGAACAGGATGGTATGGATTTAAATTCTTTTGAATTATCTGTAAACATTGGAAAAACACCAATATTACTTGTTGATGATGATGATGGTGGAGTGGCTGAAAAATTTTATTCAACTATCCTAGATAGCATGTATGTTCCTTATTCAATATGGGATAGAATGAATGGCCCCCTAACCTATGCAATGGTTCAAAATAGTCCAATTATTATTTGGTTAACTGAGTGGGCTTTCCCTTCCTTGGATTTTGATGATAGAACTGTATTGACTGAGTATTTGGATAATGGGGGTAATTTATATATTTCTGGCCAAGATTTAGGCTGGGATCTTAATGAAAACCCAGGTGATTCATCCCAGACTGCGTTTTTTTTGAATTATTTACATGCAGACTGGGGAGGGGATGACGCTAATGTTTCTTCAGTTGTAGGAATGCCGGGAAATCCAATATCTGATGGACTTAATTTTGATATATATCAACCTGGATATCCATCCGCTAATCAGTATCCAGATTATTTTACTCCACATGATGATGCTACTCTTATTTTTTCATACAGTAATGGTTTACATATGGGACTAAGCTATAAAGGCAACTACAGGGTAGTATATACGGGTACTGGACTGGAGACATTTGGTAGCAATTCAAGCTCAACTGCACCTGGAGATGTCAATGAATACCAAACTGTATTTTTAGAACGAACATTAAATTATTTGAATTTCATTAACCACACACCTTTAACCGATAATGAAGATTCTACTGCTAGTATTTATTTTTTAGTTAGCATTTTCAATGGTGGTGCAGATTTTAATGGACCATATTTACATTATAGCTTGAATGGTGAACAGTACAACACTGTGGAAATGAATGACACAACTGATGGTTTTTACTATATCCTGGACCCACCTAATCAGTCTGTAACAGTTGAGTATTTTTTCTCAGTGTATAATAATTATTATAACTGGACTAACCCAATTAATGCCGATGATTCATTCATTTTTAGTATTGGTAGGGATCTTATACCACCAGAATTATCAGAACTGGTCAGTTTACCAAGTATTATTGATCGTTCAGGTATTGCTTCCGTTTCAGTTTTAGCATCTGATAATATTGGTGTAGATAGTGTTTATTTACATTGGTATTATTCTTTCGATCCAGCTGAGATAGTTAGTATTCCAATGGCACTTGACGGTTATCATTGGAAAGGCGATATTGAGTGGAATGACCTATCAGGAAATGACAGGGTGTATTATTTTGCAAGTGCGGTAGATAGTGCATCAAATGCTAATGTTGGGTATTCTGATACTTTAAATTTTCAAATAATTAATAAAACAGTACTTACAAGCTGGGATGAAGAAATAATTGGCCAATGGAATACCGGACAAAGTTGGGGCCTTATCTTTATTAATGCAGATATTAGGTATGGTATGAATGATTCCCCGGGGGCAACCTATGAAAATAATAAATCTGATTATCTTACTCTTATAGAGCCATTTGATTTGTCAACCTACCAATCTGCTTACTTAAAATTCTGGACTGGCAGTTTTCTACGGGATAATGATATTGGCACAGTAGAGATTTCCAGTAATGCATCAAATTGGCAGCCTGTTTATTCTATGACAGGTATTAATGTAACTGACACCGTAATTGTAGATGTTACCGATTATCTTGATTCAGGTGTTTACCTGAGATTTCACATTGTAACGGACGCTTCCGGGGTATCTAGTGGTTGGTATATTGATGATATTCATCTTTTGGTTGACACAAGCATCGTCTTAGCCAGTAATAATGAAGTAGGTTTACCACTTGATTTCAACTTATCTCAAAATTTCCCGAATCCATTTAATCCGTCAACGGCTATTCGTTTTTCTATCCCTGAGGAAAACATGGTTACTATAGAAATTTTCGATATGCTTGGTCGTTTGATTGATGTTATCTATAGCCAAAAAACGCAGCCTGGAGATCATATCGTGCATTGGGACGCTACTGATACCCAGCATAACCCCGTTTCAACTGGGGTATATTTTTATCGTATACAGTCCGCTAATTATTCCCAAACGCGAAAAATGCTTTACTTGAAATAATTTTTTGCTGTTGATACAATATCTTCCTATTATGTAAAAGACGAGTTAATTTTATAAATAATCGTACTATTTAGGAGGGGCATACATCAGTTTTGGACAAATTGATTCTAGATAAGGCAATTGCTGCTTTAAATACCCACAAAGATGAATGGGCTAGACTCCCAATAGCCGAAAAAATTCCCCTATTCCAAGGTGCAACTAAAAAAACTGCTGAAGTAGCCGATAATTGGGTTGCAGCAGCAGTAAAGGCAAAATCAATCCCTGAAGATTCACCACTAGTAGGTGAAGAATGGGCTTCGGGACCTTGGGCGCTGATCTATGGTATCGAGAGCATGGTTGGTACTTTACAGTCTCTTGATAAAGGCAAAAATCCTCCAATTGGAAAAGTGCGAACAAGGCCAGGTGGTCAATTAATAGCAGATATTTTTCCATACAATATTTACCATAGACTATTGCTAAGCGGCATTAGAGCAGAGGTGTGGATGCAGGATTATGTTACAGAGGATAATTTCGCTGAAAATATTGCAAAAATTTATAAAAGTGATGATAAAAGTGGCCATGTATCCCTGGTTCTTGGCGCTGGAAATGTAGCGTCCATACCGCCGCTAGATGTTTTGGATAGGCTATTTGCTCATAAATCTGTGTGTATTTTGAAGGTCCATCCTGTCAATGATTATCTTAAAGAAATTTTTGATTTCATTTTTGAGGATTTTGTATCCGTTGGGTATTTACAGATAGTTTCAGGAGGTGCAGATATAGGAAAATATCTATGTCAACATGAAGACATAGATCATATTCATATCACAGGTGGTGCGAAGACCTATGAGTCCATTGTTTTTGGTCCTGGTTCAGAGGGACAGGAAAGGAAGAACCGTGGTGAACCACAATTGAATAAATCTATGACAGCAGAACTTGGTTGCGTAACTCCCACTATAGTTGTTCCAGGCCCTTGGTCAAAAGCTGACCTCAAGTACCAGGCTGAAAATATCGCCACTCAGAAACTTCATAATGGTAGCTTCAATTGCATTGCCAGCCAGATTCTTGTTTTACCAGAAATGTGGGATACAGTAGACGATTTACTTGCTGAGGTTAAATCAACAATATCAACTGCTACACCTAGAGAACCTTATTACCCTGGTGCACATGATCGACATGATGGCGTAAAACAAGCATACCAGAATTGCGAAGGTCTGGATGATTCCGATGCCTGTGAATTACCCAGGCTTTTGATTACCGGTCTTGATAATGATAATGCGGATGAATATTTGTTTAATCAGGAGGTATTCGTTGGCGCATTGGGGCAGACATCCTTACCTGGAAGTAATCCAAGTGAATACCTGAAAAATGCCGTACAATTTTGCAATGAAAAGCTGTGGGGAACGCTTGGTGCGAATATTCTTATTCATCCAAAAACAATAAAAGAACTAGGGCCTGATTTCGAAAATGCCATTGCAGATTTACGTTATGGATCGATTGGTGTGAACACTTGGTGTGCTTTAGCTTTCTTAACTGCTGAGTGTACTTGGGGAGCTTTCCCCGGACATACAAGTACTGATATTCAAAGTGGTATTGGTGTAGTACATAATACCCGTTTGTTTGAAAAACCGGAAAAGACGGTAGTATATGCACCCTTTACTCCATTTCCGCGCAATATTTTAAAAGGTGAGTTGCACATGTTTCCCAAACCACCTTGGTTTGTTACGAACAAACAAGCGCATAATGTCTCTAGGCGCTTCACTTATTTCCAGGCAAATCCAGGCCCACTACATTTACCCGGGCTGTTTTTCTATGCCCTACGCGGCTAAAATTATTTCATAATTCTTTGGCTTTTTTATATAAACTGTCCCGAATACTATTGAATGTTTCACCGGGTATAGCAAAAAGAAAATAAATGTAGTGAATAGTTGCCAAAATAAGGAATGTACCGTGTTCCCAAAGCTCCATTCGATCTCCAAATAAGATATCGAAAATACTGAATAGGGAAAATATTGCGATAATCATTTTCATATTTAGTCGGTTCCAATCTGAGTGAATTTTTCCAAACATTAACACCAGCAATAAAGATAATCCTAATACAGTTTCAATCGAACCCATGGTATAGAGAGCAGATAACGCCATCCATTCTGGTAAATTTAAACGTTTGAAATATCCGACCATTTTAGCGTCTCTGTTTACACCAAACCATCCATAGGGTTCCACAGGTTGTATACTATAAGTTTCTTTTCCATCAAGGTTAATAATAACAGCTTTTGTTGCATATGATTCAGGGTTTGGAATAAAATCTCCATTAAAAAATTTATCCAACCCATTTAACAGCCAGAACAAACCCCAAAAAAGCATCAACATATTGTAAAATGATATATTATTGTTTAAATATTTAATAACGTTCATTTGTTTGTTCTCCCATATTTATTAAGGATAAGAATATAACGATTTAATCCAAACTACATCTTGCTGCGATATTTTTCCACCTAATGTAGCTGCAGAGTTAACCTGGTCTATATTACGCTGACCAAGCAGTACACAGCCTGATGGTGCGTCTATTAAAAGTGCATCAATTATCCCGCGCATCACAGGATATGGATGATCAGAAAATCTCTCCTCAAGCAAGATCTTATTTTCCTGCATTTTTTCAATTACATCTATTTTAGTAAAATCATCTACATTGGCGCGAAAATCACCAGCACCAAATGTTGCTGGTTTTGTGTATTTACCTGTTAATAATCCATGCTTAATTGGTGAAAAAAAGCATACGCCAGCATTGTGCTCATCGATCCAATCTTTTAGGCCTGATGGTCCATATGTATCATCCATAACATTACGATAAGGCTGCACCACGTCTGGCTGTGCATCATCGATATACTTCATAATTTTGAACAGGTCCCAATCAGATAAACCTACAAAGCGTGTTTTACCTTCTTCCTGAAAGCGACGAATCGTTTCTAAGGCGTCACTAAAGTATTCATGCTGTTTTCCAAAATTGCAGTGGTGCAGGTACAGCAAGTCAACACAATCAGTCTGCAAATTAATTAATGATTGCTCCATCTGTTTACGCATATGTATGGGATGGTAAAAGTGACCATATTCACCAGCGTCCCAACCAACTTTTGTGGCCAAAAATATATCGGCTCGCGGAATTTGCTCCCATAAAGAACCAATCACCTGTTCTGATCGACCATTACCATATACATCTGCTGTATCCCAATGATTGATACCAATTTCATGACAACGTAGCAATGCATTAATAGAGTCATCATCCTGTTGCCCTTCCCAGCCCACTGGTATTTCACCTTGTTTATTGGCACCACCGTAGGACCAGGTGCCTAGACTTATTGCGGACACCTCGGCACCAGTTTTGCCTAACATGATTTGTCTCATATTTTAGTACCCTATATTTTTTACTGCTTTAGCAATCGCTAAAGCATTTGGTGTATCACTGTGAATGCAAATTGTTTGCGCATTAATCGATATAGTATTGCCATCCACAGAAATAATTTTACCATCATTTGTGATCATTTTTGCTTGCTTTGCCGCTTGAGCAGGATTTGTTATCAGTGCATTGTCGAATTTCCGATCTCTAAGTGATCCATCCGCTTCATAATTCCTGTCTGCAAATGCTTCTCCTGTTACATTTAACCCCATATCTTCCCAGGTATCGATCATTATTGAATCTGATAAACCCACAATAGTCAATTGCGGATCAATTTGCTTTACCGCTAAACCAATCGCCTGAGCAATAGTGCTGCTTTTTGCTGCTTGATTGTACAGCGCTCCATGTGGTTTCACATGATGTAGTGCTGTTTTTTCTGCCGCCGCAATCTCAAATAAATCCTCTATTTGCTTCATCACCGTTTCCATTATATCAGGGGGCTCCATAACCATTATTTTCCTGCCGAAGTTTTCTTTGTCTGGATAGCTGGGATGTGCGCCAATATTCACGTTCTTCTCAATTCCCATACGGATCATGGCTTTCATAAAATTGTAATCACCGGCATGGCCACCACAGGCAATATTTATCGAAGTGATATAATCCATTATTTGATAATAAGTGCCATCTTCTAGAAGTTGGGTTATTTCACCCACATCACTGTTTACATCAATCATAGTGTAAGGAATGTAAAAATATTTCTTGATCGACCTTTAATTTTTCTGCTGCACCAAAACCGATCAATTCAAATTGAAAACAATCTTCTGGTTTTAACTGCCCTATTTTTCTGAGGTCAGCGCTTATGACGTTTGCAATAATTGGGTAGCCACCAGTTGTTTGATGTTCAACAAATGATATGATCGGCTGCCCATCGCCGGGTATTTGTATTGCGCCCAACGGTATCCCCGCAGTGGTTATCTCACTTTCTTTTTTGGTATTAATCGCATTTCCTATTAATCGTAAACCCATGCGATTGGACAAATCTGTCACCCGATATTGGTGCTGGAAAAATTTATTTTTCTGGTTTTTATGAAACCATACCCATTGTGTTCCCTTAGTAACCCTGATAATTTTATTGTCTGTTGTTATTGATTCATTTAGCTTTTGTATGGGTTTAATTGAATCGTCTAATTTTCCAAAATCCAGTTCATCCAGTTTTTTTAATATTCTGCCATGAACCCCCCCCATTCCAGATGTCAGGTGTGTCGTTTTTGCACCCATTACATCCTCAACATTAATACCGCCTGTTATACACAGGTAACATCTGGCTCCAGTTTTGGTGGATCGAATATCCAGAATCTGTTCTTTTTTTATGGACCGGCCTTGCCAAAATGGAATGGGTTTGTTATCTAATTCTGCTTCGAACTCACTGCCCGTCAAGGCAATGTAGGCATCAGATTGAAAGCGATATTTGTCCCCGACTATTGTCATTTCAATACCTGCAGCGTGTTTCGGGTTGCCTACTAGCATATTTCCTATTCTAAAAGCGAAACTATCTGCCGCTCCTGATGCAGAAACCCCCAAATGGGTGTACCCAAACCTACCCTGATCCTGTACGGTTGATTGTAAACCTGCTCTTAAAACTTCAAGCCCCATTGGATTCCTTTAATCGTTCATATTCGTCTTCACTGATAGATTTGAATTGCACCTTATCGCCCATTTGAATTAGACTCTTTTTGGGATTTGATATATTGAAAATTTTAAGTGGTGTTCGGCCAATTAAATTCCAACCTCCTGGCGAAGGGAATAGGTATATCCCCGTTTGTCCTCCTGCAATTGCAACAGATCCTTGAGGAACTCGTTTTCGCGGCGTTTGTAGTCGCGGCGTTTTTAAATCCTGATCCATACCACCGATATATGGAAATCCTGGGGAAAACCCCAAGAAATAAACCAGATAATTTCCGGATTGGTGACGCTGTATTATTTCATCTTCACTTAGTCTTGAAAATTGTACTACCCGCTGTATATCCTTTCCATAATTGCCGCCATATAAAACTGGAACTTCCACTAATTTTGCTTCCGGCGGTTCACTATTTTGAACCATATCCAAACTATTTTCTACTGCCTGTATAGTGTCATCTATATTGGCCATTTTATCAAGTGTAAATAGCATTGATGTATAACCTGGATGGATGTTGATAATGCCCTGTATGGGGTTATGGATTAGGTGTGTAATAAGTGTAAATATTTTTTTATGAGTGGACTCTGAAATTTCATGTCCCAATTCCATCAGAATTGTGCAATCAGAAGCAGGGATAATTTTCGGATAGTTATTCAGAACGAGTTTTAGCCAAATTATTGCGCATTAAAATTATTACACGTCAGCATTATTTTACTGTTTATTATAGTTGTTAGTTCATGAAATTATAGTGAGTTAATAAAAACAATTTCATAATTTTTATAAAATTAGATTTGTGCTAAAAGTAATTGATATTGGACATAAAAACTATGGACTTGATACAGCAATTGCGGTCTTGGAAGCAGAAGTGAGTAAAATGATTTATAATGGTGAATCGAAAGCAATGAAAATTATTCATGGCCACGGGACTGGCGCCTTAAAAGATGCGGTACGTGAATGGTGCGCTGGCCAGTCCGGACGTTTTAAAGCGGTTATTTTTGGCGAGGATTATGATATGTTTCATCAGGATTCCATGGCTATGCGTTCGGCATGCGGATTACCGGATGATGAGGATTTTGGCAGGCAAAATAGTGCAGTGACATATATTTGGTTAGGGTAAATTTCATAGTTATTTCAGGAAATATACTTAAGTGATTTCAGGTTATGAAAAATACGATTACTTATTTAGTAATCTAAAACCACATACTATCGAGGGCATTCTGATATTTGGTCGGGATGACGATTATATCAAATCACAAAAATATGATGAAGTGACCAACTTTGAGAATAAGATCTGGGCTGATCTATACACAAACCTTGAATTACTATTAGATCAATATGCGTCGAGAGAATATTTGCTTGGTATTAAAGCATTACCTATTCCAAGAGATCGTTTTCCAGAGTTTGATGCTATTTCACCTATTGTAGAAAATTCCACGGGTTGGACTTTGTTACCAGTAGCGGGATTTCTGAATGAAGAACTATTTTTTGAAGTTAATGCAAAACGCCAATTTCCAGTCACAGATATTATCAGAAAGTCTCCGCGCTTTGATGAGAAATATGCTGATCGTGATATACGGAATGATGAAGGGTATACACCTGAACCCGATATTTTTCACGATATTCAAGCCCATGTACCGTTTTTGATGAACCGGGAATATGCTGATTTTTTATCTGATATTGGTGCTCTAGGTCATGATATTATTACGGACCAACAGGGACTTGGCCCAGAATTAGTTGCTCACAACTTAAAACGTTTGCAAAATTTTGCCTGGTGGACATACGAATTTGGTGTTTTGAAAAATAATGGAGGGACAGATAATATCCGGCGCAGTAATAACGATATTGATTATGAGATTTATGGGGCTGGTATTATTTCATCTTACGATGAAACATTGAATGTAGTACACTGTGCCCAGGGATCATCAAATCGATCACAGTTTTTACTTTTTGATATTGAAGAGATTGTTATGACCCGCTACGATTATAGTGAAATTCAGGATAGATACTATGTAATAGATTCAATGGGAGATTTATATGCAGCATATTACGAAAATAAAGATCTATTCTTTTTCGAAGGGTAAAGTCTAGAGTTTTGAAATTCTGTTCATTATTCTTGATCATTTCAACATTTATTATCCTTATCTATAGCTGCGCTCCTTCTAAACCGAGTTTGAAAACTTTGTCTGTGACGGCGCCAGATATAGTTGTGTCAAAACAGGATTCGCTGTTGGCATTGAGTAAAGATAAGCGTCCTGAGTTTGTAACTATTTTGACGACAGCCCACATAAACATTGCGCGCCGCGCAGAAAGTTCAGGTGACATATCTGTTGCTGTGGATGAATATCAAAAGGTATTGAAAATTGATCCGACAAATAAGACTGCCCGCTATGAATTATTGGTGTTAGAGGGATTGAATCTCTATAGGAAGGGTAGTAAATCTGAACTCTGGGACGCAATAGAACTTTTCTCTAAGGCAGCTTCGATTGATATGGATAGCGGTATAGCAAACTATTGGATAGCTAAATCGTACGAAAAGAAAGACAGCAAGGATTTTGAATTAATTATCGAGGCGTATGAACAGGCTTTGATTAAAAAATTGCCTGATGATCTACGCCAAGATGCTGAAGATGCAAAAAATATTGCATACAAAAATAAAACCACTTTAGATAATTTTTGGAAATAAAATACCCACCTTCCGGTGAATGCAATTATTAAAATTTCTAATTATTTTTGGCCTTGTGTTTTTTGTACGCAAATTTAATTGTTAAATTATCTGGTAACATCTTCTATTGTCAGGCTGAACAGACAGTGATATATTTACCTTCGGGGAAATCTAATTATTGAGAATAAAAAGCATAAATAAGCGATAAAAATATTATGAATGCTTTTTGACTAATTAAAACCGAGGAATTACCGGTATGAGAATCCACACGCCGAACAACAGTATCCTTCTTTCAACAGTATTCCTTATTGCCCTCAGCTTTGCACAAGGAAAAAATTACGATATATCTGGAAAGGTAGTCGATAGTAATGGCAAAAAAGTTGGTAAGGTAACTGTACTTCTTTTAGATAAGGACGAGCTAGAGGTACAAAGTACTACGGCAAAAGGTAGCGGGAAGTTCAAATTCAAAAAAGTTCTCTCTGGGCAGTATATAGTTAGTGTAGATGGCGGTGAATTGGGTAAAGGCAGTGCTTCAGTTACTATAGAAGAGGATGATGTAAAAAATTTAGAGATAGTAGTAAGTGTTCAAACACCACCGACCGTGGTTGAAGAAGCACCTACAGCACAACAAGCAGTTGCAGCAGCAGAGCCGCCTATCAATGATGGTCCGTTAGTACCCGAGGCTGCCGCTGAAGATGAATCCAGGGACGCTGGTTCTACGTATATTATGAATGAACTCAGTTTCGAAATAAAGAAATTATCGGCAGAAGTAAAACACATTAGTTCCGAACTAGAAAATTTGAAATCACTCAGTAAGATGTGGGTGAATCCGCTGGCAATTTATTCCAAAGAGATCATTATGAAAAATGGCAGCACAATTTTTGGAAAGATCGTTTATCAGGATGAGTCGGAACTGAAGGTTGAAACATTGGTAGGGTATCTTATCATAAACCGGGACAAAATAGTACGTGTTATTGATAATGTAATTACTGAAGAGACCCAAGAATATGTACCTGAACAGGTTCGTGACAGTTATTCCCCTCCGCCAATGCCGCGCCTTTCAGCGCCAAAGTATACATCTGCAGATCCTTTCGATAGAAGTGCCGGAAGAAAATATGCTGCAAATTGTGTTTTGGTTGGTAATATAACTGAAAAGAAGGACAATCAAGGTAATACAATTTTCACGGGCGAGATAAAGAATATCGGAGGGCGTCGCGCCGATTTTGTGAAAATGGATTTTGTTTTTCGAAAGAACTGGAGTGGAGAAACAAAAACTCTAACTACTTTCGTAAGAGGCACCTATCATACCTTCGATTCTGGAATAACAACAGATGCCACATTGTTACCAGGTGCTATAGGGGCATTTGAACTTTATGTCCCCCATGCATTTGGGTCATTTATAGGATATTCCTATGTCATTGATTGGGAGGAATACGAATAGTAGTGGCAAGGATCCGCAAAGTTAATTATTTATTCTTTGTTTCGTTTTTAAGTATAATTACTGCGCAGACATCAGCTTCAATATCAGAGGTATTTTTTCTTGACCTTGGAATTGTCATTGAACCATCCAATGGCAAGGAGTCTTACAATAGAATTGTTGAAGCCCCTACAGAAGAAATCGCCTTTAAGATCAAAAAGGTAAAAAGTGGTTCAGTTTATATGGCTGCTTCATCAGAAATGCTGGCCAGTTTAGAACGTATCAATGACCGTATTACGTTACTTGAAAAATCATTTCAGCAGAAGATTGGCGGTTTACACGAGGAAAACAAAATTCTGAGGGATATGATAACGGAGATTAATACCATCCCTCCTGCGGTGCCTCTAGACCCCGGGCCATCTATGGTAGAAAATTCAATAGAATTATCCACCGCATCAAAAGAAGACACAAAACCAGTGGACACAGCATTGAAAATACCTTTGATTTCTGAAACAATAGAGTTGCCTGTAGGTGCACCTGCAATTCCTAGTTTCAGTCAGCGAGATTATATGGCTGGTGTTTTTGCTTATCAGCGGGAAGATTTTCTGATCGCCCTTGATTATTTTTCAAATTTAGTGTTAGATAAGTCAACAAAAGATATTGCCAATAATGTTCTCTATTGGATGGCAGATTCTTATCAAGAGCTTGGGGATTTCGAAAATGCATTAATTTCACTTGAAAAAATACTAAAGGATCTTGACTCTGATCATGCAGATGATGCCTTAATAAAAAAAGGTTTACTACATCGTAAATTAGGACAAATGGAGGAGTCGTTAATCGTATTTAACCAGTTGGTAAATAATTTTCCTAGAAGTGAATATGCTAAACTCGCGCGAATGGAAATTAAGCGAGCGGAAATATATCAATGAGGTTGAAAGCCTTTTTCTTAATAATTGTTATGGTTATTAGTTTAAATGATATGTCTATTGCTGCTACGCGTGTAGCATATACCAGACCCGGTTTAATGATGAAGATACCATTTAGCACGGTTGGTAGATCGCCTTATTTATTTAGAACGGGATTTGGAACTGAACTACACAATTTTAGTCCTTTCAATAGTACTGCTGGAATTTATTTCGATATGGAAGTTGGAAGAAATTTTTCATTGGGATTTTCTTCAGTACAAACTGCAGATACAACCAACTTAGCCAATCTCGAGGTGTCAACTTATGCGCCACCTGTAGAATTTGGTTTTCACCTGCAACAGCGAGTATTTACTTACAATGACGTGAGCGTTTCTGTTGGTTTACAAGATATTGTTTTTCAAAACTCTGAATTAGAAAGCGGGTTAAATCTATCTCCCGAGCAACTGTCTTTTTTTGTTGTAGTGAGCAGCGCTAAACAATTGGGATCTTATAACCTACAAACTTTCCTTGGTTTTGGTACAGGTGGTTTTGGCGCGCAAGATTCTTTGCCTACTACAGATTCGACTGGTGCGCCGGCAGGTGTATTTGCTGGATTTCATTTGAACACTCCATTCTTTGATAAATGGGGTGGATTGGATTTTGTGGGTGAATTTGATGGTATAGGTATCAATGTGGGACTCCGCATCCCCCTTACCTCGGATTATCGCCTGAACATTGGGTTCACCCACATAGATAAATTACCAAGCTGGAAAATACGTTATTGGCCAGCACATCCAGCACTAACTGTGGGGTTTGATATGGCTGTACCACGAAGAGCAAAGCGAGTGATAGGAGATATGACCGGCCCATATCCTCTAATGACAGAAGCTGGCGGCCTACCTGTTTTTGACGATCAATTCTCCGATCAGTTTGATTCTACTTTAGCAATGGCAAGCTTCATGGTCAGTTCTTTACGTGATTCTGTGGTAATGGTAAATAATGAAATGCGCAACCTTATGGTTAGATTGTCAGCAATGGAGCAAAAGTCGAATTTTCTTGAAGATTCGCTGAAATCATTAAAACTTTCCAGTAATGTTGAGGGTAAAAACATGAATGAAGCATTGCGCCACTTATCTAGATCGCTCCGATATTTTTATGGCGGTGATTATCGGGCATCCCTGCAAGAAGTTGAATCCGCACTGGATCTGAATCCAAATCTTGCGCTTGCTTATGCACGGAGGGGATCTATTTATTATAAACTGGGAGATGTTCAACGAGCAACAATTAACTGGAACCTCGCTCTGCGGATGGATCCAGAATATGATGATGTACGCAATATTTTAAAAGCGCTGCACGAGAATAGATTAAGGACCACAAGTTTTGTGAGGGAGTAAATCGGTATGGATATTGCAACCATAGTAGGTATTGTTTTAGGACTTGGAGCTATCGCCGGTAGTATATTTTTAGCGGCAGCAGAGGCGGGTGCTAGTACTGGAGGCTTTGTTTCTGGTCCAAGTTTTGCAATTGTGTTTGGAGGCATGCTTGCTTCGATATCTATCGCGTTTCCTCTTTCTGATGTATTAAAATTAGGCGCTGCAATGGGTGCTGTGTTAAAAGGAGGCGAAATTAAATTAGGTGATGTTGTTGATGAGGCTGTTGAAGCCGCAGACGTTGGTAGAAAAGGCGCAGCAGATCTGGAAAAGCACGTTGATTCAATTAATAATTTTTTCTTCCGCGATGGAGTGCAAATGGTAGTTGATGGATATTCATTAGAAGAATTAACAGAAATATTAGAAACAAGAATAGAATACAGGGAAATACGTGAAAAAACACAGTCAAACCTTTTTAAATCTATGGGTGTCATGGCACCGGCCTGGGGCATGGTTGGTACATTAATTGGATTGGTTATTATGTTATCAGGTTTTGGTGGCGAAGGTGGCGCGGATTCATTGGGCCCCGGCATGTCAGCAGCATTAATAACTACATTTTATGGCGCTGTTTTTGCTAATCTATTTTTCTTACCAATGGCTGATAAAATAAAAGTTAGAATTGCATCTAATACAACCCTTCAGTCTTTACTGGTAGAGGCAGCGCGGTTGATTCACCAGAAAAAACACCCGCTGATTGTTAGGGAAAAACTCAATTCATTCATACCACCCTCAGATTGGAAAACAGAAGGATAATATAAATGGCAAAAACTCCCGGCGAAAAAAAAGCATTTAAGTCTGGTATTGTAAAGGGTATGGATATGGTTGAAGAAGGACTGCCTGGATGGTTCGGCACATTTGCAGATATGATGACCTTACTTTTTGCCTTTTTTGTATTGTTAGCTGCGTTATCAACAATGGATCCAGTAAAGATTATGGAGATGGCAAACTCCACGGGTAAATCATTAGGAAGTAAGATAAAAAAGGAAGGCGCAGCAGAACTAGAAGGCGAGTTTGATAAAAAAGCGACAAAACTTGGTCAAGTAAAAGCATCTTTGGAAGAAATGATAGAAGAGATAGAAGCAGAAATGAAGGATAGCAAAGGAGATCCTCCCGTTGAAGTCACCACTAGTGCTAAAGGTGTTACATTAGAGATTAGCGGTGATTTTAGTTTTGGATCTGGAAGTGCTGGAATAAGTCCGGGCCTAAAGAAATTATTAACAGAAAAAATAGCTCCTGAGATTAAGAATTCGATCTTTCAAATCGAAGTTGCGGGCCACACAGATAGTGATCCATTACCAAAAGCATATCAAAAACGGTTTCCATCAAACTGGGAGTTATCTACGGCACGCGGCGCAGCAGTGGTAAGAAATATTATTGATCAGGGCGTCAACCCTACCCGATTAGTTGCTGCGGGATATGCTGATTGGTTTCCAAGGGGTCAGGCTGGAAATCTGACACAGCAGATAGATAGGGAAACTGTTTTGGAATTAAATGATACACCAGAAAAAAAAGGTAGAAATAGACGAATTGAAATAACATTCTTGAAACCCTCGCACCACACAACTAGTTACGTAGAAAACGATGGGTAAGAATTGATTAAAGTATGTTTAAGAATTATACAAGGAGTGTAATATGAAGAAGGGGTATAAAATACATCCTTTCATTTGGGTTTTCTTATTTAGTCTAACTTTATTGTTAGGCCAGCAAGCCTCTAGTTATTTAACCCAGAAACTAATGGTTGAAAGCGATCTGAGGGAACGTATGGGTGATGCACTTTCCAAGATCATTGATGATCAAAAGTATATAATTGATGTGGATGTTGATATTGAAATTATCGGCGAAAAAGAAGAACAAATTACGATTATACCAAGTGACCGTCCCATTTATGATGAAGCATCTGCGCTCGAACAACTTACAACCATAATTGGTGAAGCGGCTCCAGAAGATGGATCTGCTGAAGATACTGAATTCTATAGCATGGGGCTTCCCATTCCCGGTTTCGATTTTGAGGTTGAAGCTGAACCGCAGGTCTCTCAGGAGTCTGCAGCACAGGGTCAGGCCGGTCCCGGTATGGTTGTACCAATTCAAGAGCCCACTATGGCTAACGAAAGGGTACAATCCAAGACATTAACAAAAAGAATGCCTGCTAGATATTCTGTCAAACGCATTCAAATAAGTATAATTTTACAAGAGGGTGCTGCCCCGGAATTGATTGAGAATATTCGCCAGGTTGTAATGGTAGCATCACGATTTGACCGTACAAGAGGCGATGTGTTGAGCATAATGACCGCATCCTTCAAGGAACGTCGTGATGAAAAAAGTGCGGAACAGGTACTCCTCAAGAATATTGCTGATAAGTTAGAGCAATTACAAGCCGGGGAAGGGAAAGATGGTGGTCTGCAAAAATCCATAGAGGATGCCGTAAGCGAACCTATGACAGCATTTAAGAACCGGTTAAATGAATTAGAACAAGCGAACCTGAAAAATAAATTTGAATATGAAAGAAGAACTAAATTGTTGCGGGATTCACTGCAACTAGGGGAACTAAAAGGCGAAATTACTTCTTTGAGAGACGCGTTAATCTATGCCGAGCAAACACAAAAGACAGGAATAGATTCACAACTTACGCGGAAGATTGCTATGCTAGATTCTGTTCAGCTCGATCTGGAACAGGAAATTGAGCATGTAGAAAGCTCTTCCGCGATGATCATATTGGTTTCTATGTTGGGCGCTCTCGTATTAGTACTACTTGTTTTGGTTATTGTGTTACTGTTTAATAAAAAGAAGGCACTTCCACCACCACCACCGTGGTTTTATGGTCGACCTCCTAGAAAAAGAAAAAAAAAGGGTAAAAACGACGGGTCAAAAAATAGTAATCTAGCTGCTAAGAAAAGTGTTGACTCTCAGGTAGCCAGTGTGGGACAAGAACTAGAGGATGATCCAGATGTATTGAGGAGCGAGATTGGGGAGATGCGCCAATCAGTTGTATCTATGAGTGTAGGACAACCTAAAACTGCCACACGTATTGTCAAAGAATGGCTGGAAGATGATGTCGTCCCTGAGCCAGAACCACCGCCAGAAGAACCGGAGGAAGAGGACTCTGGTAAAAAGAAGAAAAAGAAGAAATAAAGAGGTCAGTATATGATCACCGATATAAAAAGACTATCTGGCTTACAAAAAGTGGCTATTTTGTTTACTATTCTTGGTGAAGGTCTGTCAATTACACTTTTAAAGGAACTATCGAAGACAGATATAAGAAAAGTTCGTTCAGTTGTACGGGATATGGATAGTGTTTCTTTTGGCGTTAAAAAGCGAGTTATAGAGGAATTTTACTATAGTTTTGTAAGTGAGAAATTCCAAGCCGAGGAGGGTGGTGAAGATGAGCCTAAAAAACCGTTTGAATTCCTCGATGATTTAACCGATGAACAACTAATATCTATGGTGTTACCGGAAGATACAAAAGTTAAAGCAATTGTAATGGCTCAGGTTAGTGCTGAGAAGCGAAAAAAAGTTTTAGATCGTTTGGACCCGGAAGAAAAGGGTCGCGTACTTATTGAAATGGGAACCCTAAATGAGGTTCCTTTGGGAGCAATAGTTAGTGTTGCGTCAGACCTGCAAGAGAAGTCTCATTTCCTTCCAAAAACAGTTGCCTTCTCACGGGGCGGTGGTAAAGAGGTTGCGGAAATATTAAGCGAGATGGAACCAGATGACGAATCCAAATATTTAGAGGCTATATCACGGGAGGCGCCAGCCCTTGCTGATGAGATAAAGAAATACCACCTCAAATGGGAAGATATATTTGAATATTTCCCAGATAATATTATTCGTGATCTTATGAATTCGGTAGAATTGGATCTTATTGCTATGGGGATGAAAGGCATGGATGAAGCAGTAGTATCAAGAGTGATTGAAAACTTACCGCAGAAAAAACAGGCTATGTTCGAACCAATTGAAGGGGCAGTATCCAAGCGGGAAGTAGATAATGCCCGCAAAGGTATTATACAGGCTGCCAAGCAGATGGAAAAAGATGGTGCATTTAATCTGGAGGATTATGTAGGTGGCGGAGAAATGGTGGAATAAATTCTCAAATAATTCAATTGAAACTTTTGACCCCCTTCATCTTAGGGGTTTTTTTATAATTTATTAAACAACATCGTTTTTTGAGTCTCCAATGGAATTAAAAGAAAAAATAAAAAGCGTAATACTATCACCCCTTGAAACTGGGAAGGATAGAATGATCGGTATCGAGCTAGAGGATTTCATTTATGATATGAAGGGCAGACGGATACCGGTAAATCCTGGAAGTGAATATTCTGCTTCCGATTTGCTTAAGAACTTAATTGATCTTCAGGTGGACGATAAGTATAAAGCTTATTATTCAATTGAACCGGGTGGGCAAATCGAATGGGCGTCCACCCCACGTCGGTCATTGCATGATGTGCAAATCGAGTTAAATAGTCACCAAACAAGATTAAACCAGCTTTTTACTACTAACCAACTGGAAACAATTGATTTAGCAGTTGAGCCGATCTATTTACCTAATGAGATAGATTTTATTGATCATAAGAAATATAAGCTGATGCATGAATTATTTCTTCGGACAGGGAAATACGGACCTTGGATGATGAGAAATACAACAAGCGTTCAAGTAAATATTGATATTTTATCCAAAACAGATGCTGAAGAAATGGCTTTCCTAGCAGATTGTTTAACCCCCTTTTGTGTGTTACTGTTCGCCAATGGCCCATTTATGGCTGGAAAACCGGCTAAGAATTCCAATCATCGTTACAACTTTTGGAATGATACAGATCCTTCAAGATGTGGCGATTTGTTTGATCATGGTATACATAGTAAGGATCAATTATTAGATAAATTTGTAGATATAGTATTAGATGCACCGTCAATTTTTACTATTTCGAGCGGTAACGACATAAAAGAGTTTGATGGCTCTCTAAAACAATGGTTGCAAACTTTAGACCAATCTGAGGAGCTAGATGAGCATAAAATAGATATCGCTCTGCACCAGATATTTACACATGTTCGTTTTAAAAAACATGTTTTAGAAGTTCGGGTCGCTGACCGACCGCCCACAGGTTTTGAAATGGCACCTGCAGCTTTTTGGGTTGGGTTACTGACTGTCGATACAATACGGGATCAATTAATGAAAATATTTTCTCGATGGTCTGTGGATGAAAGGAAAATTGCTAATGCTAATGCATGTATCCTGAATCTTTCAAACATTGGTCCAGCGGGGAAAAATATGATGGAATGGATTAATATATTTTCCGGTTTAGCCCTCGATGGTTTAAAGATAAGGTCTGAAAGTCTGCATATAGATAATGAGCAAGAATTATTGACACCATACCTCAATATAATTAATGAGCGAGGAATTCCAGCCATATTTATGCAAGATGAATTTTATAATAACCAAAAACAGCTTATTGAATTTCTACGGGCCAAATAGTGAAGAAACCACTGATAGGATTAAATCCATATTATTTTGAATACAGTGATGCTATGTGGAATGGTTCAAAGGACGGATATTTCACCGCAATATGGACAGCTGGAGGTATACCAGTTACACTCCACCATCCTGATCAAGATGACTCGATTAACGAAATTGCACAAGCCATTGACGGATTACTTCTAGTTGGAGGTCCTGATATCCCCAATAATATATATAATGGTAATCATCCTGAGTTACTGGATTCTGATGTTATGACACCAGAACGAGAAAAGTTTGATAGAAATATTTTTCTGGCAATGTATAATTTAAGAAAACCGATGTTAGCCATATGTGTTGGTATGCAACACATTAATGTGATTCGTGGTGGTACACTTTATGAAGATTTGACCGAACAATTAGATGGTTCTGTTTATCATGGAGAATTTAATGGAGAATGGGCAAACCACACGGTAAAGCTTGAAAAAATAGCTTATTAAATAAAGTTATTGGTGACGATGATCCAGAAATAACATGTACCCATCATCAAGGAATTCGCACCCTCGGTCATGGTTTAAAACCAGTATCCTGGTCCGATGATGGATTAATTGAAGCAATAGAAGATACCAAATTTCCTGATGCATTTTTGGCTGTTCAGTGGCATCCTGAATTGATGCTAGACGACAAGGATCAAATAAATTTATTCAAATGGCTGGTTCAGGAGTCCCGATCCAGAAGTCAGCGCACTAGTCCATAACCACTGCGGCGCGGATCTCCCACAGCATTTGTAGGTGTGACAGCATTTACACCACCAAAAAATAGGTTTTTTTCGTGCCAATGGTGTATTGTTGACCAGGGGAAGCTTAATTTGGCTGTATTAATACCTGACTCACAGTGAATGATATTTTCCTCTAAATGAATTCGCGGTGCCTGTATTGCTTCTTCCAGATTCATATCTTTTGTGAATTTATTAAGTATTACTTGTTTGATTGCTGATCGAATACGATTGCTGCCTCCGCTTCCAAGTACAAGTTCGGGACCAAAATCGCCAATCACAATTGTCGGAGACATCATTGTTTCCATTCTTTTTGTTGTTTCCCAATTATGGAATCCGTCGGGATTTAAATCCTCTTCCCCGAGTATATTGTTCATCATAATACCAGTGTCTGGTATTATATATCCGCAACCTTCTCCATTGGTAGTCGTCACGCTTGCTGCATTACCTTGTGAATCGATAACGCTCATGTGAGTAGTTGACCCAGAACCCGGTTTTTCTTTATTTGGTTTGAGGAATATTTCAGAATCAAAAAGGTCTAAATACCTTTTGAAATAATTTGGACCCAATATTTCTGCTAATGAACCTGTTCTATTTTTTGCGGACATAATTTCGCTGCGTGCAGTTTGCGCTGAACGCATGACAAGAGTTAATAGTCGATTATCTATTTCTTTCCCAGGAAATTTCTGAGATATGATTTTTAATGCGAATGCTATAAGAGTACCCCCCGGAGATGGCATGGGGTTAGTAATAATTGTTTTACCATTAAAATCAGTTTTCAAAGGTGTTCTTTCAATTACTTCATAGTTTGAAAAATCCTCTTTTGTTAATAGTCCGCCATCTTCCATAAAAACATCAATTTTATCTGTCATATCACCGTGGTATAAAAATTTAGAACCTTCAATAATTATTTGTTCGAGATAATTTGCGAAATCGGGGTTTTTGAACCGCTCACCAGCTTTTATCGTTTTTCCATTTGGTTTGAAAAGAATTTCTCCAGCTTTGGTGTGACTCAGAATTGGATCAAGAATTTTAAATAGATATTCATGTGCATTATTAATAATTGCACCAGACTTGGCAGTCTGTATAGCCGGTTCAAGTATGCGCGATAATGGTAATGATCCCAATCTAGAATGGATATGTAATAAACCGATTGTGTTTCCAGGTACGGCTACAGAACCTTTCCCAATATGAAAAAATTGTGATGCCGGACCAAAATCAACCGCTGTAGAAAAAAATTCTAAATTTATTACTGACTTTTTTTCAGGTGTATGAACAAAAAAATCGAAAACAATTGGCTCCGATTCTTTTGGATATGCCAGCATAACGCCACCACCACAAGCGCCTGTTAAGGTGTATTCTGATGTCATAGCGGTGAATACAGCACAAACTGCTGCATCAAATGCGTTACCGCCGTCTTTAAGAATTTCCATTGCCGCATTAACAGTAGTTTTGTCACCTGCAGCTATGCTACCATACTTCATATAAATAGAAAGCTAGTAGATAATTATTTTTTTACCAAGATGTTCAATATTTTATTGTCACAGATACTATGCTCTATAAACTGTTTCTATATACATCAGGTAGTAATTAATTTCGTGTAATTGTAGATTATCATTTCTACCATGCATTCTTATTCTTTATTTGTCACAAAACATATAGACCGCACGTGGGTTTTACCACTGTGGAACGGATTAGATTTTTTGAATTTTGTTGTATATACTACCCGGGCCATGATCTCCCGTACCTTTACTCCTCTGGCAGATATTAAATGATTACAGATCATGATATTGTCATGGTGGG
>Ga0208205_100007_pt1 | contig 35080 bp, 23 predicted proteins | sample DeeseametaMP1494_FD_184185 | JGI IMG/M metagenome (GOLD analysis project Ga0208205, IMG submission 184185) | Marine microbial communities from the Deep Pacific Ocean - MP1494 (SPAdes) | ecosystem: Environmental > Aquatic > Marine > Oceanic | place: South of Fiji, South Pacific Ocean | collected... | reverse complement strand
CGTAATCAGATCATGATGGAAGCAAGTACTTCCATGCTGGCACAGGCGAATCAGAATTCTATGACTGTGCTGAAGTTGATTGGATAGACTATTATTCCAGTGGGCATCAAGTACTCATTTGTGTTTGTGCTCACTGTACTCCAGTTGAAATGATCAGCGCCCTGTGTTACGGAAGTAATACAGGGTTCCTTCCTCACTGCCTACTATCAAATCCAAGTCACCATCTGTATCCAAATCAACAAATTCAGGGTTTCCACCAATTGGTAAATTCAGTTGTTTAAAATATTCCGGAGAAGGTTTCCAGGATAGAATACCTGGTTTTTCCGGATCAGGCTGAAAGCTGATGATATTTCCTGAGTCAGAGCCAATAATCAGGTCTGGCTGCTGATCATTATTGAGGTCAGTAATTTTAGGTACAGAACCAATACCAATATCTAAATTTAAGTATTTGCGTCTTTCAAGTCGAAAATAAAAACCGTTGCCCTGTTCTATACGATCAAATTTACGCAGTTGACCGATGAAGTTTCCTGTCAGCAAATCATTACGGCCGTCACCATTCAGGTCTAGAACAGCTGGGACTGAGTTTCTTCCTCCAGTCACACCAATAAACTGAGTAGGATTGTAGACGAAGTCAGCTATCTCAGAATTGCCTTTATTCTCCCAGTAGTCAATACTTCCTTCTTGATTGCCAACCAGCAGATCAAAATCTCCATCACCATCCAAATCCGCAAAAACCGGAGCGGAATTTTTTCTGCCCTGATAGCCTAGAAAGTGCTTGCTTTCAAGAGTCCACAGCGCATCGCCTGAGCCTAGTTCACGTCGGTAGTATCTTAACTCACCGGCACTGTTTCCAACAATTAAATCAAGATTGTTATCGCCGTCCACATCCATAAATGCAGGAAAAGCACGACGCCCAAGTTCCAGGTTCCCATACCTGGAACTTACAAACTCAAAAGATGGTTCAATAGGTCCGATTGCTTTAGAATCTTGTTCAGTTTCAGTATTCTCAACTGGAATAATCGTGCTGTCTGCTTGTTCATTTTCTTCCTCCTGCTCTTCATCCTCCAAAGTGTTTTCTGTAAGAACAAGCGTACTTTCCTGTTTAGACTCTATTGTCTTTTTCAGGCCGCCATTTTTCCAATAAAGCAAATTACCTTGTACATCACCAATCAGCAAATCTGTTTTGTTGTCACCTTCAAAATCCACAAAATGCGGTGTGCTGTACCCGATGGCCTTGATATTTTGCCAGTGTTCGGCCTCCAGGGTCCATCCACCCAGTGCAGGGGAACTTTCAGGAGGAAGATGACTGATTAGACTTAAAAATCCCTCTCGCCCGCCAACAACAAGGTCAGGGTGCTTGTCTCCGTTCCATTTCCAAAAAGTTGGTGCAGAACTGGCTTTCATTTGAAACCCTGCAATGCGTGTGTTGCGCAGCACAAAATGCGGTGTGTTTTTGTTACCTTGATTTTCATAATAAATAATCAAGCCCTTACTGTTTCCTACCAGGAGATCCAGGTCGTCATCTCCATCCATATCATTTAACAATGGTGTACTGAAACTTCCTACATCAATTTGTGATAAATTTACGTCATGTACCACCCATTCCGGTCTTTTTTCTGAACCGCGGTTTAGTATCCATTCCAATTTTCCGTTTCTATTTCCGCTGATAATATCTAAATCTCCATCTGCGTCAATATCTGATAAAACAGGAGAACTGTACTGTCTCTTATTATTTTCAAGTACAGGGAATTTAAGTTCATACCAGTCTGTGCCTTTATCAGCACGGTTTTCAAAAGCAAATATTTTCCCTGAACGACTGCCGAGGAGGATATCTATCCGGCCATCCTTATTCCAGTCGCCGCTCGTAAGGAAGGAGTGGCGGTCACTCCCAATTAGATTCTCTATCTTCAAAAAGTTTCTGCTGGATAACCAGAGTTGATTTCGTGTAATAATTCCCTGAGAAGTTAATTTTTCAATTTTTTCTTTTATCACATCTTTTTCAGTTTCTGATTCTCCAGCTGCAGTTGCTTGGTCTGCCTGTGTTACTGCATTTTCCGGATTTTCTTTGTTGTCATCCTGAATGTTTGCATTAACAACTGAGTTTTGTTGCTTAGAAGTGTCTGCTTCACTTTTAATTGAATTACTGGAAACCTCAGCAAAATCGGCGGTATTATCGGAATTGGATTTTATACTTAAATCCGGACGCAAAATAAAGGGGTACAACTCCACCATTCTGTTAATCTTTGTTCCTTCAGGTACACCGAAAGCAACTGCAAGTGGTACAAGGCATTCCGGAAGTCCTCTTAATTGAGAACATGCTTGAGAGAGGACTTTTTCAAATGAGGCAGACATATCAATCTTTACCAGCTGAATAGCAGATATTTTTCGAAGCAAATCCAGCAGGATTTCATGATTTTCATAATAGATAATCTTTGAGGAAGACGTACCTAAAAATAGTTCTGAAAAACCGTCCTGGTTCAAATCATGAAATGTAGGTGCAGCACTGCCGCCGACGTCAATAAACTGGAAATGTCTGGATTTTAGGCTCCATAATGGAGCAAAGTTATTTCCGGTATTGAGATAATAATTGATTTTTCCGTTTGATTTTCCAACAACCAGATCCAAATCCTTATCTTGATCCCAATCCACCAATTCAGGAACGGCATCGGCTTGAGGGGCAATGTCTGCAACTAGTTCAGGTTGAAATTTGCAACGTTTATCTGGTGGATCTGAGACCTTAAACGCTTGACAAAAAACAGCCTCCTGGGTCATTCCGGAATTAAAAAATATGTGAATTTTACCTGAACCTGTGCCTACCAGTAAATCATAAGTTCTGTCACCGTTAACATCAGCTAAACGCGGCACACTGTTCCCTCCAAATTTCAGACCCATGTAAATAGGAGTTTTACGGAAAAATCGGGGGCTGAGTTTGTTCCCCCGGTTTTCGTAGTGGAAAATATGGCCATCTTTGGAACCAATCAAAAGATCAAAGTCTCCGTCATTGTCGATGTCAACAAACTCTGGAGCAGCATTGTTTCCAACATCAAGAATGGTTTGTATTAGTATGGCATTGCTTTGTTTGTCTACACCTTCATGAATTACTACTAAATCTTCTGTTATCAATTTGAAGAACGGAGTTGCAGTGCTGCCTTGATTGTGAAAAAAAGCAATGCGCCCATCCGCTTTTCCAACAAACAGGTCATCATCTCCATCATCGTCAATATCTACAAAACGTAACATACTCCGTGCAAAGCTGCGTGTGTAAAGTAACTTTGTTTCACCTTTCAGCTTTCCATAAAACTGTGGAATCCAGTTGTATGTCAGAACAGGTTGTTCTTCTCCGGCTGTGGAATAATTTGGTGTTCCCAAAGAAAATCCCAGTATCAGGAAAAGGAAAAAAGTAAACCGAATGTTAAATATTATTTTGGCCTTGAACATGAATCACAAGGATTTGGGAAAAAATGGTGGGAAGTGAGAATAATAGGAATTATCTGTTTATGTTTTTTGACTTTTCTAACAAAGGACTATGAAGCTTTTTGAAAACTGCAAAGTTGATTTTGGAAGATGAATCAAGTATAAGTAAAAAGTAAAATTCATCGAAGAAATCTATAGTCTCTTACTGACTATGTCAACTTTTATATTAACTAAAGCTGCTTGATGAAAATTGTTTGCCAACTTTTTAATAGTTTATGTTTATGACAGTTTTTTTACTGACTCTTTGTTTTGCTGTTGTCATCTGGTCTGCCTTTAATCATTTAAGATATCTTGGAATTGATGCAGATTATCTTATAAGTGGCGGACGCAGACTGCAATCTCTCTGGTAATGAATTAACGCCTTTTACACTAAAGTCTTGTCTGTTTCTCTGCAGGCTGGGTATGGTGATTACTGAAAAAAATTAACCCGACACTTAAATACCGTGTTTTTAGTAGTTGGGTGCTGAATTATCATCTTTTTATAAAAAGTTTTAACAATGGAACTAAAAATTGAATACAGTAATGATTCTCTCACAAGTGAAAAACTGGAAGCTCTGGTCGTATTTGTCGTTGAAGACTCAGACCTTTCTGGAAGTGGACTAAGGTCCCTTCCTGGAGATCTCAAAAAAAACCTGAACGCCTCAATTAAATTGAAAGTTTTTACCGGTAAGAAAGACAAAAGTCAGCATTTGTTTTCTGGTTATGCAAAAATCCCGCAAATTTTAGCGGTTGGTCTGGGTAAAAAAGATGAATTAGATGCAGAGACGTTGAGACGTGCTGCAGGAAAAGCGGGAAAAATGCTGACTTTACTGAAAGCAAGAAAGGTGGGATTTGTTGTGACCTCACTTATTCAAAATGCGGTTGAAGTAGATGCAGGACAGGTCCTGGTAGAAGGTTTAACTTTAGGTGCCTATGAGTTTAACACTTACAAAAAATCACAAAATGAAAAACAAAACTCCAGATCAATTACGATTAAATGTTGTGACCCCGAAAAACTTACTTCATTGAAAGTATTAAAAAAGGGAAAAATACGTGCTGACGGGACAAATCTGGCCCGCACATTAGGTAATACGCCCGCAAATGATTTGAAACCAAAAGATCTGGCGGCTGAGGCAAAAAGGATTGCTGTAAAATACAAAATGGAATGCACGGTTTTGGAAGAAAAAGACATGAAAAAACTGGGTATGGAGATGCTCCTTGGTGTGTCAAGAGGTTCCCGGGAACCGGCTAAATTAATTATTTTGGAATATGCTCATCAGCAGGCCAAACAAACAGTTGCAATTGTTGGAAAAGGCGTAACATTTGATTCAGGTGGAATTTCACTCAAGCCTGGGAAAAATATGGACGAAATGAAATTCGATATGTGCGGTGCTGCAGCCGTTTTGGGTGCAATGAAAGTCATAGGACAGGTTAACCCAAAACTAAATATTATTGCTGTTATTCCAACAACGGAAAATATGCCTGGCGGCGATGCCCAACGTCCGGGAGACATAGTTACAGCACACAACGGCAAACGGGTTGAAATCCTCAACACAGATGCAGAAGGCCGACTGATTCTTGGTGATGCACTTAGTTATGTTGTTAAGGAGTACAAGCCTGATGCGGTTATCGACCTGGCAACTCTCACAGGGGCATGTGTTGCTGCACTAGGACACCTCACTACTGGAGCAGTCTCGAACAATGATGCCTTGATGGAACAAGTACGTAGAGCAGGAGATATTAGTGGTGACCGGGTCTGGCAGTTTCCAAGCTTCCCCGAATACGGTGAATCCATCAAGGGAAAATATGCAGACCTGCAAAATATTGGCGGAGGTGATTCCGGAGTCATAGTTGGAGGTCTGTTTTTAGAACATTTTGTAGATAAAACACCTTGGGTCCATCTTGATATAGCAGGAACATCCTGGAATGTAAAACATCTCGGTTACCAGCCCAACAGTGGGGCTACCGGTGTCGGGGTGAGACTGCTTGTAGATTTTGTGCAGGAATGGCAACCGCTTAAATAAGTGCAGATATAATTGAATTTTTTGCAGATAGAATCATGACTAAAAGTCGCGACACACAAATCCATAAGCTGGTCAATAAACTGATCAACACGGAACGGACACAGTTGCTGAAAAGCATACTTGAACCGCTTAAACCTGTGGAAATTGCCAACATTCTGCTGCAGTTAAAATTGAAGCAACAGTTGGTATTACTGGAAAATCTGGATCGGGAAACGTCTTCAGAGGTGCTAAACAATCTGCAGGATTCACCTTCCATTCTTGGCGACATTGTAGAACAAATATCTACTGATCGATTGAGTAATGCAATCGAGGATATGCCGCAGGACGATGCGGCTGACTTTGTTGGTCTGTTGGATGATGAAAAAGCAGAAGCGTTGCTTGAGAAATTGCCGGAAAAAGATCGTGAAGAACTGACCAATCTTCTTCAATATGATGAAGAAAGTGCAGGCGGACTCATGACGCCCTATGTTGTGGCGATCCGTAGAGACCAAACGGTTGCAGCAGCAATCAAAGAAATACAAAAATTTGTTAAAAAGGAGGGTTTCGAATTATTTTATACAGCTTACGTTGTCGATGATCATGATCACTTGATTGGTACAATTGGTACGACTGAACTTTTGTTGGCGGAGCGCCATAAATTAATTGAAAATTTGATGAATCCTGAAGTGGTTGCTGTTGATCAGGATTTGGATCAGGAGGAAGTTGCACGAATTGCGCAGGAATATGATTTGGTAGTGGTTCCGGTAATAGATAAGCATTTGCGTCTAATCGGCCGTATTACTCTGGATGATTTGGTGGATGTGATTGTTGATGAATATAATGAAGATATGGGTCATATTGCCGGTACAGGGGACGAAGAGGTTAGTGAGACATCGGTTTTACGAGCTTCAGGTGATAGGTTGCCCTGGCTGCTGGTTGGTTTGTTTGGAGGTTTTTTAACTGCTATAGTGATGAGTTTGTATGAAAATGCTCTTATTTCGCTACCGGATGTAACTTATTTTATTCCTCTTGTAGCAGCACTTGGAGGAAGTATCGGCATACAGTCTTCTTCAATTGTTGTGCGTGGACTTGCCACAGGAGCAATACAAACTACTGATATTCTTGTTCGGCTCTGGAAAGAGTTAAGGGTCGCATTTTTGAATGGAATTATTTGTTCTTTCATACTGGCAGGCATGTCATGGTACCTGACTGATGATGTTGGGAGGGCCTTTACATCCGGATTTTCATTATTGATCGTTGTTTGTTTTGCAGCAGCAGTTGGTTCAACAATTCCAATTATACTCAAACGAATGAATATCGATCCTGCTATAGCAACAGGGCCTTTTATTACTACAACCAGCGACATCATTGGAATCGCCATTTATCTCGGTTTTGCTTTTAATGTCAGCTTTTCTCCACTTTTCAGTTCCTGATAGCACAATGCCGTTTAGAGAAATTTACGGACAAGAGCACGCAATTGACCTGATGAATCAAGCCGTTCAGAGGGACAGGATGCCTCATGCATGGTTGTTCACAGGCCAGGCAAATATCGGTAAATACAAAACAGCTGTTGCTCTTGCACAAAAACTTAATTGCAGAAAATGTGGAGAAGACGCTTGTGGAGAATGTGATATTTGTTTTCAAATTGCAGAACAGAATTTTCTGGATTTCCAGGTTCTGATTCCTGACGGCAAGTTTATTAAGATCGATCAAATCCGTAAATCATTGAACTGGCTTCACCTTCATCCGGATCAGGCAAAAAAACGCGTATTGATTCTTGATGGAGCACAGCATTTGGGCCGGGAAGCAGCTAATGCTTTTTTAAAAACGTTGGAGGAACCGGCACCAAAAACTTTGCTGATTTTGATTGCTGATTCATCACAACAGCTGCTGGAAACAATTGTTTCGCGTTGCCAACAAATACGATTTCGTCCATTGTCTGAGGAAATTTCGGAACGCATATTGCGGGAAACAACGAACCTGTCAACAGCCCGGATTCAGTTGCTCAGTGCCTTCAGTATGGGAAGCGTAAATGGAAATCTTGCTGAACGTCTTGAACTTATGGAAACTGTCCAGCAAACGGCCATCCGCTGGCTGACCACTTTTTCTGCAGCAACACTGGAAGAGATGCTACGGACCTGTGAAACCTGGGCTAAATCCAAAAATGAGGAATGGCGTTTGCTGCTTGATTTTCTGGAAACTTGGTTTCGTGATTTAACATGGCTGTTTCGTGGTCTTCCGGAAGAAAAACTGATAAACCGGACAGTTGGTTCTGATGAAAACCGCATTTCTGCATTGAGAAAAAGTGGAGAGCATTTTACTCTGCAGCAAATTTTCGAAATTTTTGGCTGGATAGCAGAATCAAGAAGAACCATTGAACTTAACGCAAATAAGTCACTTGCAGTTGAATCTCTATGTTTGCACATGTACCGTAGCGCTGTATGAATTATAAATCGGGAAATTTGAATGAGCTGATATTTTCGAAAAATAAATTATTCAGTCGACTTTTTTTGTTCTGCGCACTCAGTTTTTTTATAGCTGTTCCTGGGGCAATTGCCCGTCAACCTACACCTTTTGAATTGGAGGCAATCCGTAAAGAAACCAGGGTTGTGTTTCTGAACTTTCTGCAACTCTGGCAGGAGGAACGCTATTTTGAATTATACAAATACGGCAAAAAACACTCCACAGATCAAATTAGCATTGAAGAATTTGCAACGCGAATGGTTGAACTGGACTGGGTTCCGGTTGGTTTGAAAACTGGAAAAGAACCTGAAATATCATATCGATACCTGACATTGCTTTATGTTAATGCTGCAATTGTTTTTCGACACAAAAGCATTTTTGATTTACAATTTACAAAGCAGCAATCATTTTTGCTGCTGAAGGAAAGTGGAAAGTGGCGCTTCGATTTACTACAGATGATCCGGTCTCCTTTTTATATTCCACCAAATTAGTACTTGCTGGAATATAATATTATTCAATAAAACCAAAAAGTAATTGTTCGATTGCTGATGACTACTGCAAGGTTTATCCTGTAAAAGCCCGAAAGCCATGCACTTCTGTTTTTTGAGTCCCTTTTTCAACAAAGTGACCTCATGGAAAAAACTGGCTGGTTTGATTCCCATTCTGATACTAATTTGACATAAAATTAATTATTACACTTCCTGAAAAACCAATGGCCGAAGATTTTGTTAGCTTAGTCGGTACTCTGGAAAAAATTTTGTACACAAATCCGGAAAACGGATTTTTGATTGGTACATTTCTAACAGAAAATTCCATCAGGCCGATCACTGTAAAAGGCATTGTTTTCAACACCCATGAGCATGAAACATTACGTTTAAAAGGCAGCTGGGAGAATCACAAAATTTATGGTCGTCAATTTTCGATTCGTGAATTCATGCCTGTTGAACCAACCTCTGAAGAAGGGATGGTACGCTACCTTTCTTCTGAAGTATTTAAGGGAATTGGTAAAAAAACGGCAGAGCGAATTGTCAAAAAGTTCGGAAAAGATACTTTTAAAATTATAGACAGTTCTCCAAAATTATTATCGAAAGTTAAAGGCGTCGGCAGAAAACAACAAAAATCTCTGCTTGAGGCGTGGGATGATCAAAGAGGTCTCCGGGATGTAATGACTTTTTTGCGTGGAGTAGGAATATCACACGCTTATGCACAACGTATTTTTGCGAAGAATGGCTTGAACAGTATTCCGTTGATCAAAGCCAATCCGTATCAGTTAACTGATATTCCGGGAATAGGTTTTCTTACTGCAGATGGTATTGCACGCAATCTGGGATTCGATAATAACTCTCCGCATCGTGCTGACGCAGGCTTACTCTATATGCTGGAACAACAGGCACTCAATGGTCACACCTGTTTCCCTCGTCGGGATTTGCTCGAAAAAACCGTGCAAGAGCTTAATATTGACTCATCAATGCTGGAGTCATCAATTCGGCAATTGCTGGAAGATCGTTTGTTGAATAGTGAGAAAATTGAAGATGCTTCCGGTATTGAGCAGGAATTGGTTTACCGTCCGAGATTTTACAAAGCAGAACGGCGTGTTGCGGAGAATATTTTTCGAATCCTTAACAGTGAAGCCTATACGGTTTATGAGGGTGAATCTTATCTGATAGAAGAGCAGGAACGAAAAGTTGGCCTGAAGCTTGATCCTGCCCAGAGAGAGGCAGTTGAAGCGGCTCTTCAGCATAAAGTGCTGATTATAACCGGTGGCCCCGGCACAGGTAAAACAACCATTGTGCGCTTTATACTTGGACTGATGCGCACCAGAATCCCTGCAATTGCACTTGCTGCACCTACTGGACGTGCTGCAAAACGAATCACTGAAACTACCGGCGCTGCAGCTTCCACAATTCACCGTCTTCTTGAAGCAAGCAACATAGGTTTTCAGCGTGACCGGGAAAATCCTCTGGAGCAGGAATTGCTGATCCTTGATGAAACTTCAATGATCGATACGCTGCTGATGGATAGTTTACTGGAAGCCGTTCCATCTGCGTCACGTTTGATTCTAGTCGGCGATGTAGACCAGTTGCCGTCAGTGGGTGCAGGAGCAGTGTTGTCGGATTTGATTGAATCCAGATCAATTCCCGTTGTACGCCTCGATCATATTTTTCGGCAGGCAGCTGATAGTTTTATTACAGTCAATGCTCACAAAGTTCGTCGGGGAGAAATGCCGGACTTCAGTAACTCAAATCGGCAAACCGAGGATGATGATCAGCTGCTGGATTTTTATTTTATTAAAGAGTCGAATCCGGAAAAAATTGTTGAAAAAATACTGCTGATGAGTACCGAAAGGATTCCCCAGCGTTTCGAGCTTGATCCGATGATGGATATTCAGGTGCTGACGCCGATGCACCGTGGAGTCACAGGTGCAATAAATCTAAACCGGAAACTGCAGGATGTAATAAATCCAGATGCAAAAGGTCTGGAACATCGTGAACAGTGGTTCCGGATTGGAGACAAAGTAATGCAGCAGCAAAATGACTATGAGAAACTGGTTTTCAACGGCGATCTTGGAAGAATTGTTAATTGCGATCCGAAAACCAAAGAACTGCATGTTCAATTTGATCAGCAAATTGTTCATTACCAGGGGAAAGAGATGGACCAACTATCTCTGGCCTACGCAATCACGGTTCACAAATCCCAGGGAAGCGAATATTCAGCAGTGATTGTTCCTCTCACTACACACCATTATATGATGCTTCAGCGGAATTTACTCTACACTGCAATCACCCGCGGGAAACAGTTAGTTGTTTTGATTGGAACAGATGCAGCTATTAAGAAGGCCGTTGAAAATGAAGGTTCAACACGCCGTTTTACCGGTTTACTGCATCAACTGTCAGAATTGGGTGCAGCTCCTTTGTTTTGAGCTAAAATAATAAGCTGTTATTGATGCTTTAGTAACAGGTTGTAACCCCGACAACACTAGTTATCGAATTGATTGTGGAATGAAAATTACTGAACATGTAAGTTTATGATATAATAGCTTATTGGCTGTTAATGAATGTCAAACATGTGTTGCTTATTTTTTTTGAGTTTATCACAATTAATTAAGGCGTGAGCCATTAAATTTCATAAGACACTCATATTATTGACTGCTGAATGACATCTCGACCGAAAGGAAAGATCTGATAAAGTGCTGTTACCTTATAAGATCCTTCACATACGTTTGGGTTGACATGATAAAACTCGTGACTGTCGAGTTAATTAAATATACACGAAAAATATGAAACTGTTTCGACTGACCGTCATACTTGTGTTTTTATTTTCAATTGCTCATTTCTGTTTTGCCGAAACCGGAGTATTTCCAAAAAACATTGTTTTTGTAACTCATCAGCCATTGAGCGGACCTGCAAAGGAATATTCTGATATTGGAAAAAGCGCGCAGGCCTATTTTAAATATGTCAATGATCAGGGCGGAGTACACGGTCGTTCAATTGAGTTGAAAATAATTGATGATCAGTTGAAACCATACAAAGCAAAAGAGGAACTGGAGGAACTGACTTTAAAAAATGACATATTTGCTGTTTTCAGCGGTATTGGCAGTAAAACTCATCAAGCAGTTTACCCCTTGTTAAAACAGCAAAGACTGCCAAGTTTTTTTGTCGGCTCAGATTTGCCGGAATGGACACAACCCATTCGTGCAAATGTCTTTGGTTTTATGCCTACTGCTGAAACCGAAGCGCGTGTTATTGGAAAATATATTACAGAAAAGCACACTGGAAAAGAGTTTATCATCTGGTATCCGGAAAAGCCTGTATATCAGAGGGCAGTAAAAGTCTTGACCAAAGAATTGTATAGCGTTTCTGCCAAACTGCTGCCGGGAAAAGCAGGACGGCTTAGCGCAGAATGGCAGCTGATTCGTAGGAATAATCCAGATTTTCTGGTTGTATTGGGAAATTATACTGATGTTATGAACTTCTTGAAGTTTTCTCCACAGATTAATATTCCCATGTTAACAGGACACGCGCTTGCGGATAGTCGACTCCCTGAGTGGCTGGGCCAAAAAGTTTCTGAACGAGTACGTGTTTTGACAGCATATCCCCTTAAAATAGAAACAGAACATCCTGGTCAAATATTACATAAGCTAATACTCAGTGAATATGCGCCAAACCTGGCTCTCAACCGCTGGACTCTTTATGGCCATGCAGTAGCAGAATTAATGGTTGAAGTCTTAAATCGAACGGGACGTTCTTTGAGTAGACAAAAAGCAGTTTCTGCTGCTGAAAGTATAACAAAATGGCAGGGAAAGTTGTTACCTCCGGTATACCTCGATTCACGTAACCACCTGGCTCTGACCACATTTCGTGTTTCACGAATTACATACGGAAGGGTAAGCCACTTGTCCGGGTGGATTGATGGTAAATAAAACAAATGACAAGGATCACAGTCACGGTTGGGATTATATGCCGGACAAGCTCTCAGACTTAACAGGGCGGGATTAAAGCCTGACAAGACGTCAAAAAATCATAGGACGGTATTACAGGCCCTTCTAGAGCTTGATTACAATACTGCTAATCAAGGGCAAGGATGGAAAATATAGCACGATTAGTAAATTTCCCTTTTTCAAAATCAGAAGAAATATTGGTTAAAACAGCACTTTTGCATAATAAGGTTCTGGCTTTTCCTACTGAAACCTTTTATGGTTTGGGTGGAAATGCGTTTTTTAAAGAAGTTGCAGATCGTGTTTATAACATTAAGGAACGGCCCAGAAATAAACCGTTGCTTGTGCTGACTACACCGGAATGGCTGCCAGGTCTTTGTCTGTGGAACGACTCTCGGATTGATGATTTAATGAATGCGTTTTGGCCGGGCCCACTGACCTTGATTTTAGCCGCGAATCCGGAACTTCCGCAACACCTTCAAAACAGTGACGGAACTTTAGCCGTACGTTACACGAGTGCTCCAGCTGCACAGTGCCTGATAGAATTGGGAAGTTGTCCAATAATTGGTACAAGCGCCAACCTCACAGGCATGCCGGAATGCTCTTCTGCAACAGAAGTCCATAATCAGTTGAACAACAAGGTTGATGTGATTATTGATGGAGGAGAACTGGAAGAAAATCGGGCCTCGACTATCTTAAATTGCCAAAACAAAAATTTTGAAGTTTTGCGTCATGGAGTAATTACATCGTCTGAGATAAATCGAATCTGCGAGGTGTCGTGAAACTTCAATTTGATTTTTCTGTGCTGTTTCAGGAACAAGATTTTTGTAGTTGGTTTTTGAGAAATACTGGACAAAACCCCGAGTACTAAATTTTAAGCCGGCTAGAAAAACAAGTTTGCATCAAATGGTCAGGCTCTAAGAAGAATTATAAATAATTCCCCCGCTGAATTCAGATTTGAAAAATTGTTTGTTTTTAATGCAGGTGTAAATACTTTTACGCTTGAACAAAACATGGTTTTAATTTGAGGGCTGACAGCATTATTTCATTTGTCACTAAATCAGAATGAATCGTTTTAGTGTCAATTCAGGCCTTACATATTCCTACGGTACTGTCCGCCGATTTGGTAAAGCTGTTGAGTGATTTGTCCCAATGAACAAACTTGCACAGACTCCATCAGGACCTCAAAAATATTGCCATTTTTTAGTGCCGCCTCTCTGAGACGTTCCATCATTGAGTCTCGTTCTTTGGAATGGAACCTGTGAAAATTCTCCAGATCATGGATTTGCATGGTCTTTTCTTCTTCCGTTGAACGCGCCAGTTCAATTTCTGTATCAGTTTCAGCAGGATTTGGGTTAAGAAAAGTGTTCACGCCCATTATAGGCAGTTCTCCGGAATGTTTAAGAGTTTCGTAATAAAGTGATTCCTCTTGAATTTTGTTACGCTGGTACATCGTTTCCATTGCACCCAAAACTCCTCCTCGTTCGGAAAGTCTGACAAATTCCGACAAAATTGCTTCTTCAACTAATTCAGTCAATTCCTCAATCAGAAAACTGCCCTGCATTGGATTTTGGTTGAATGCCTGTCCTAATTCACGATTGATAATGAGCTGAATAGCGAGTGCACGACGAACTGACTCACCCGTTGGAGTTGTAACCGCTTCGTCGTAAGCGTTGGTGTGAAGTGAATTACAGTTATCGTAAACGGCATAAAGTGCCTGAAGTGTTGTCCGGATGTCATTGAAATCCATCTCCTTTGCATGCAGGGAACGTCCGGAAGTTTGAATGTGATATTTTAATTTTTGTGAGCGTTCATTTGCTCCATACAAATTACGTAGTGTTACAGCAAAAATTCTGCGTGCTACCCTTCCAATTACAGCATATTCCGGATCCATTCCGTTACTGAAAAAGAAGCTCAGGTTACGCGCAAAATCGTCAATCGCCAAGCCGCGTGCCAGATAATACTCAATCAGAGTAAATCCATTAGCAAGTGTGAAGGCAACCTGGCTGATCGGATTTGCTCCGGCTTCAGCAATATGATATCCGGAAATGCTTACCGAATAAAAGTTACGTACATCGTTTGCGGTAAAATATTCCTGAATGTCACCCATCATCTGCAAAGCAAAATTTGTGCTGAAAATACAAGTGTTTTGCGCCTGGTCTTCCTTCAAAATATCTGCCTGAACCGTTCCGCGGACGTTGTTTAACAAATCAGCCTTTATAGCACCGTAAGTTTCATTATCTACAAAATGTTTACCGGACAATCCCAACAATTCCAAACCCAGTCCATCGTGATTTTCCGGACGTTCCATACGATACTCCGGAGGCTCTACACCCTGTTTTTTGTAGCGTTCTTGAAGCGTTTTTTGCGCTTTTTCTAAATGCCCGTTTTCACGTAAATGTTTTTCTATTTGCTGATCAATGGCTGCATTCATGAAAAAAGCGAGAACCACTGGAGCAGGTCCATTGATTGTCATGGAAACGGAAGTCTTCGGTAAAAGCAGATCAAAACCAGAATATAGTCGTTTCGCGTCATCAACTGTGCAAATTGAAACTCCGGCATTTCCGATTTTTCCAAAAATATCGGGTCGCAAATGCGGATTTGAACCATAAAGCGTCACCGAGTCAAACGCTGTACTCAAGCGTGTTGCAGGCTGATCGCAGGCCAGCAAATGAAAACGCCGGTTTGTACGCTCCGCAATTCCTTCTCCGGCAAACATGCGGGTCGGGTCTTCGCCTTCACGTTTGAAAGGGAAAACACCACCGGTAAACGGAAAACTTCCGGGGAAATTTTCCAATCCAAACCAGCTTGCAATCTCGCCCCAGTCGTTAAATTTGGGTGTGGCGATTTTAGGAATTTTGAGTCCGGAAAGACTGATGTTGTGATTCGAAATTTTCAGTTCTTTGTTGCGAATATCAAAGCTGAAATTTTCGCCCAGATACGCCTGGTTCTTTTCATGAAATTCACTCAGTTGCAGCCGCAGTGATTCCGGAAGTTTTGAGGTTTTTTCATTGTACAGTTCGGCCACTGTATGAGCAGTTTCCGGAATATTTTCAATCGGGCAGGGCTGGAGTATGTTCCAGCTATTTTTATTTTCGGTTTCCCCCAGCATTTGTTTAAGAGTTCCGTGCAATTGTCCGCATTCCGCTGCAGTCTGTGCGTTTTTCCGGACTTCTTTTTTGTAGCTACGTACGCAGCCGGCGATTTGCCGTAAATATTCTTTACGGTCCGACGGTATCAACTCTGTAATTTCGGAAACAGCAAATTCAGCTTCATGACTGCGTTTCCAGTTAAGTGAATTTTTCTTGATCAGGATTTCAATCAACTTGTGATAAAACCAGTTTGTGCCGCTGTCGTTGAAACGATTGGCAACCACACCAAAAACCGGCATTGTTTCAGTAGTTGCATCAAAGTCATTTCGACTGCGTTTATACTGTTTGCCCACGGCCAGCAAAGCATCCTGTGCTCCGGGTTTGTCAAATTTGTTGATTACAATACAATCGGCAAAGTCAATCATATCAATCTTTTCCAGTTGAGTAGCCGCACCAAATTCCGGTGTCATCACATAAACACTCAAATCAACAAAATCCGAAATCTCGGAGTCGCTCTGACCGATGCCGGCAGTTTCCACCAAAATCAAATCAAATCCTCCGCCTCCTGATTTTCCGGTTGCCTGAAGTAAGCTAACAGCACCTTCCAGTGCAGTAGAAGTGGCCAGGTGGGAACGGCGTGTGGCCAGTGAGCGCATGTAAACACGGGGATCGTTGATGGCATTCATACGCATCCGGTCACCAAGCAGTGCTCCACCGGTTTTGCGTTTGGATGGATCGACTGACAAAATCGCTATGCGCTTTTCAGGAAATTCTTCAAGAAAACTTCGCAACAATTCATCTGCCAGACACGACTTTCCTGCACCTCCTGTTCCTGTCAAACCAATCACCGGAGCCTGTGAATTCTCCACCGGAGAGTCTTGTGAGTGGAGTTTATTCAAAACTTTTTGTACTGCTTCCTGAGGTTCCACTACTTTATTTTCAGGTGCCATCTGTGAACCTTTCACGTTTTGTTCGATCCAAGTCAGACTATGAGCAATATGCTGAACGTTTTCCGTAACCAGTTTGTCTGCATGAGGTTCAAATTTATCCGGCAAAACATGAAAATCAGAACGTTTCAGCATATCAGCAATCATGCCCGTCAGGCCAAGTTCACGGCCGTCTTCAGGAGAATAAACGCGACTGATACCGTAATCCGTCAATTCCTGAATTTCACTTTGAATGATCACACCTCCGCCGCCGGCAAAAACCTGAATATGTCCAGAACCTTTCTCCCGCAACAAGTCCAGCATGTAGCGGAAGAATTCCATGTGCCCGCCTTGGTACGAACTGACTGCAATACTTTGGGCGTCTTCCTGAATGGCAACATTGACTATTTCCTCAACGCTGCGATCGTGGCCGAGGTGAATCACTTCCGCACCCTGTGACTGCATTATGCGGCGCATAATGTTAATCGCAGCATCATGTCCGTCAAATAAACTCGTGGCGGTAACAATACGAACACTGTTTTTTAGTTTGATTGTTTTTTTGACAGGTTGGGGCGAGTTCATCGTTATTTTAATTATTTGAGTTTATTTCTCTTCCAGTTGCCAATTGATAAATTTTCAACAAATCATCTTCGGTAACATCAATGAAAGTGTCCATTTGGCTGAGTGCATAAACAAAATCAGCATGATCCACTGGTGCATATTCGCTATTAGTGTAGTCTTTTTCGGTTTCTTTTGATAGCAAAAATGCAGGATAGCGCCGCCAATGAAACAAGGCATTAAATAAAAGTGCCACCAGGAGAATGGTTGTAGTATTGATTGCAATTGGAGTAAGGATATACTGGTAGCCCAGAGCATGTATGTTTTGTCCGCCGATTACTGCAGCCAGAGCTGTTGCACCGCCAGGGGGATGAATGCAGCGGGTGTAATACATAGCTCCAATCGCCAACCCAACACTGGCACCTGCTGCAATGCCGTTGGAAGGCAGCCACTGGTAACATGCTACTCCGATTGCGGCAGATATCAAATGACCGCCAATTACATTCCAAAGCTGTCCCAGAGAACTATGGGGTACTGCAAATAGCAGGACTGCAGAAGCTCCCATTGACGTTACAATATACACCATCTCCTCTGCTCCAACAAAGAGAGTACTGATATATATAATACTATAAATCCCGATAAATCCGCCTAATGCAGAAATTATTTTCTCATGATTTGAAACCGGGGCAGAACCAATTCCGAGGTAATAAAAGAGTTTTTTTTCATTAGAAACCTTTGTATTTTCTTGTTAAATGGAAATTGTTGTTGTTGGATTATAGCTGCTCTAAATTCAGCATTTCTTTCCGGGTAAGTCCTAAAGTCTCTCCGCACTCAAGAATTTGCTCCCAGGTTGCATCATCAATCGGAATGCCCTGAACCTGACGTTCTTTTTTTGAAATACGTTCCGGATCACCGGCAACCAGCACCGGTTCTTCCAGATTGGCAGGCGGCGAGGCTTTGGCGTGTGCGACTATTGCTTCTACTTCGTGTTGCATCCAGGGAACATCCACTAATCTTGCTGGGTCAATTACCAGGGTGAACATGTTGTTGATAATGCTGTTTTGGCGCTGATGTTCAGGTTGGATAGTGCCGCCGCCGCTGAGTAGTCCGCCGAGTAATTCACAAAACAGGGCAAGTCCGTAGCCTTTGTATTCTCCGAGCGGTGTCAGAGCACCTAGTGGAGGATTGTCCGGGCGCTCTGGAAATAAGTATCCGGCCATCACTCCGGGATCCCAGCTTGGTTGTCCTTTGTGGTCGATAACAAGTCCATCTTTGAGTGCTTCGTTTTTATTTAAAGCAACCCGTGCTTTTCCGAGTGCTATGCGGCTGGTTGCCATGTCCAGTAACACCGGAGGTTGTTTTTCAGTTCCGGGCATGGCGAGGCAAATCGGATTTGTCGAAAAACGGGCGTCAGAGCCTCGAAAAGGCGCAACCAGGGGTGGATGGTCAGTCACATTGACAAAATGCAGCGAAACCAATCCTGATGCAATGCTTTGCTCACCGTAGGTCCCGATTCGTCCGAGATGGTGAGTGTTCCTGAGTGTCATTAAAACCAGTCCGGATTCACGGCATTTTTCAATCGCCTGTACCATGGCCATTTTTCCGACTGCCTGTCCATAACCACGCTGACCGTCAAACATCAAAATCGAGCCGTCTGCGTTAACCAATTCAGGTTTTTGGTTCGGACGCAGGAAATCCTCTTTGAGCATCCGTACATAAAGAGGCAGCATTCCGACACCGTGACTGTCGTGTCCAGCCAAATTGGATCGAACCAGATGGTCGGCCACCACTTGAGCCTCTTCGATGCAACTGCCGCCTTTTTTGAGGAGGGTTGAGACTAAATTATTAAGTGGTTCAGCTTGAATTAGCATCTGGTAACTGAATGTCAGGTGATTTCATGAGTCTGTTGTGAGGTACTTGTAAAAAGTTGTCATTCCCGCGTAAAAGAGAATCCAGGAATTTTGTATAGCTGAAATACTTTACCTAGATCTGCTCATGGCACGGATTCCTGCTTTCGCTGGAATGAAAAATAAATTTGAAAAGGTTATCTAAAACCATAATGTTAGAATAATTTGCAACTGTCGGTTTTCGATCAAATATTTTAACAAAACGCTTGGATTCCGGTTTGTGCCCTTCCAAGAATAAGCGCATGTACATCATGTGTTCCTTCATAAGTATTGACGGTTTCCAAATTCATCACGTGGCGGATGACGTGAAATTCATCGGAAATGCCATTACCGCCGTGCATATCACGGGCGAGCCGTGCAATTTCCAAAGCCTTTCCGCAATTGTTGCGTTTCATCAATGAGATCAATTCCGGAGCGCATTTCCCCAGGTCCATCAAGCGTCCCATTTGCAAAACTCCCTGCAGACCCAGCGTGATTTCAGTTTGCATGTCAGCCAGCTTTTTTTGTATTAACTGGTTTGCCGCCAACGGACGTCCAAACTGAATCCGGTCCAGTGTATATTGCCGTGCCTGCATCCAGCAAAACTCGGCCGCACCAAGCGTTCCCCAGGCAATGCCTAAACGTGCGCGATCCAGACAGCCGAACGGACCTTTCAGTCCGGACACATTGGGCAATTCATTTTTGTCTGGAACAAAAACCTCATCCATAACGATTTCACCAGTAACGGATGTCCGCAGTGACATTTTTCCCACAATTATTGGTGTACTCAGACCTTCCATGCCCTTTTCCAAAATGAAGCCGCGGATTATGCCTTTATCGTTTTTAGCCCAAACCACAAAGACATCAGCAATTGGTGAATTTGTAATCCACATTTTGTTTCCAGTCAGTTTAAATCCACCATCAACTTTCTTCGCACGTGCTTCCATACTGCCTGGATCGGAACCGTGATTAGGTTCGGTCAAACCAAAACAGCCTATCCATTCGGCACTGGCGAGTTTCGGCAGGTATTTTGTTCGCTGTTCCTCACTGCCGTATGCATAAATCGGGTGCATCACCAAACTGGATTGCACGCTCATAGCCGAGCGGTAACCCGAATCTACCCGCTCCACTTCACGGGCAATTAAACCATATGAAACATAACTTGCTCCAACTCCTCCATATTCTTCCGGAATGGTCGAACCCAAAAATCCGAATTCTCCAAACTCATTCATGATTTCACGGTCAAAAACCTCATTGCGGTTTGCTTCCAAAACTCTGGGCATCAATTTGTCCTGGCTAAAATTGCGGGCTGTGTCCCGGATCAGGCGCTCTTCTTCAGTAAGTTGTTCATTAAACAACATAGGATCAGCCCAATCAAAGGCCGTTCTGGTATTTGATTTTGTCATCGGATTACCTGAAAATAATTTAAAACTAAATAGCCATAATATAATGAATAAATGGGTAAAATTGCAATTTCAATCTGAAATATTTAATTGCTTATGCTAGCATCTTTGTAAGAAATTCAAGTAAATATCTTTACTTAATCAATAAAACTTACTGGACAGACAGTTTTTTCTTAAACTCTGAATAACATCAATGAAACAAAGACGCAAAAACACATCTGGTACTCATAGAGTTCCTCCTGATTTAGATTTTCGTGAACGTCTTGGTGCACTCAGAAATCTGCCTGAATTTTTCAGACTTATCTGGAGTTGCAACCGCTTGCTGGCAGTCTTTAATATTTTACTGCGTGTCGTCCGGGCTTCTTTGCCGCTAACTATGCTTTATGTTGGCAAACTCATCATTGATGAGATTGTACTGATTTCAGTTACTGCTGGAGGATCTGCAGTTGAAAACCCGGATATGTCAATTTTAACGACATTTGTTTTAATAGAGCTTGGTCTGGCAGTATTTTCTGATTTGCTGGGCCGCGGCATTGCTTTGGTGGACAGTTTACTTGGTGATTTGGTTTCGCATGAAATATCTTTGCGCCTGATTCATCAATCAGCAAGGCTTGATCTTGAAAGTTTTGAAGATTCAGAATTTTATGACAAGCTTGAACGTGCCAGACGTCAGGCTTCAAGCAGAATCTTATTGATGTCGCAGGCCTTGACACAGCTTCAGGACAGCATCACCGTATTTTTTTTAGCAGCAGCTTTAATCACATTCAACCCCTGGCTTTTATTGCTGCTGGCCATCACGCTAATACCCGCATTTTTAGGAGAAACACATTTCAACAGTCAAAGCTATTCATTGATGTACGGCTGGACACAGGAGCGCCGTGAACTTGATTATCTGCGTTTTGCAGGAGCCAGTGACGAAACGGCTAAAGAGGTAAAAATATTTGGTTTGTCTGATTTTTTTGGCAAACGTTACCAGAAATTAGCCGGAGAATATTACCAGGTAAACAGGAATCTTTCTGTACGGCGTGCAGCCTGGGGAGGATTGCTTTCGATGCTCGGTAGTTTAGGCTACTACACAGCCTATGCAGTGATTATTTACAGAACAGTATACGGAGAACTGTCACTGGGTGATCTGACATTTCTTTCCGGTTCTTTTTTACGATTACGTTCTTTGATGGAAGCAATTCTAATCCGCTTTTCCAGTATCGCCGACAGTGCTCTTTATCTGCGTGACCTGTTTGATTTCCTTGAAATGGAACCGCGAATCAGGTCCAAGGACGAATCACTGCCTTTCCCGGAGACTATTCATGATGGTTTTACTTTTGAGAATGTTAGTTTTCGTTATCCACAGATGGAAAAATGGGTTTTGCGTGATGTTTCTTTCACTTTGCATCCTGGTGAAAAATTGGCTCTGGTTGGCGAAAATGGAGCAGGTAAAACCACGTTAGTAAAACTGCTGACGCGCCTCTATGATCCAGCCGAGGGAAGGATTTTGCTGGATGGTCACGATTTGCGTGATTATAACCTGGATGGATTGAGGGATGCCGTTGGAGTTATTTTTCAGGATTATGTGAAGTATCACTTGACTGCATCAGAAAACATTGCGGTTGGTCGAATTGATGATAGAAACAACGCAAATCGTATTAAGGAAGCGGCCCAGCGCAGTTTGGCTGATAAAGTGATTGACAAGCTGCCCGAAGGTTATCAACAGATGATAGGACGCTGGTTTAAACAGGGTACCAATCTATCCGGAGGAGAATGGCAAAAAATTGCAATAGCACGTGCCTATATGCGTGACGCACAACTCCTGATTTTGGATGAACCTACCGCCGCTTTGGACGCACGAGCAGAACATGAAGTTTTTCATCGTTTTGTAGAATTAACATTTGATAAGTGTGCTGTACTGATTTCTCATCGATTTTCTACAGTTCGAATGGCCGATCGAATAGTTGTTTTGCATGAAGGAAAGTTGTTGGAGCATGGAACGCATGAAGAATTAATAGATGCCGGAGGACAATACTCTGAGTTATTTCAAATGCAGGCAGCCGGTTATCGTTGACAGATGCAGGGGTTGTTTTTATTAAAGTACTCTTGGCGATACTGTCCTGTTTTCTGCACAATCCATAATATTTCGGACGTGCCTTGAAACTTCCTTGATCTTGCGAGGGGACTGCTTAATAGCATTTGATAATCGGCGGATAGTAAACAGGATTCTTAATTTTTTAGAAGAAAGTGCTTGAAAATCCAGCATTGGGAACTCTTGTTTAAGATTGATCAAAAAACGACGCATTCCCGTTTGTCCATGATTATATGCAGATGTGGCCAATATAACCCTTGCTTCTGGGGGTAGATTGAAAACCTGCTTGTTATTGCGCCATCGATAGCGGTAATAATGGCTAAAGAGAATTGTGGACAAAAGAATATTTGTTTCAATGTTATAGGCACTTGCTTGTGAACTTGCATATTGCTCTTCTAGCATCTGAGAAAAGACTTTGTGCATGTGCGCAAAACGGTTGGAGAGAATATCCCCCCTTCTCAGCCTTTTGCTGAGGAACCACAGTAAGCTGGTATTTTCTCCATAGGACTGGCCCTCCTTTACAAGTTCTTTTCCAACTTCCCGCATAAAAGAAGAGGAAAGTCGTGTAAATTCTATTTTTTCTGGTATAGGAGAAATTTTAGCAAAATTTATTTTGAAACCGAGGTTTTCTAGCCATTTTTGTATTTGCGGGTCCGTATAAACTCGATTTAGATGAAATGCAGTTTTCTGTAGTTTTAACTCCATTTCTGAAGCATTCCTTAACCGTTGTACTTCCCGTAACCCAATACTGGTGAGTTGTCCAATTCCTTTTGCACCAGTTGCGCTGTTGGCCAGAAAATCAAATTTTGATTCCTGAAAAAACAAACAGAATAGAGTAGGGTATGGTACTTCAAAAAAATGTGCAGCCGTGTGAATGGACATTAAAACTCGGAGCATACGTTCCTCAGAAAAACCGTAAGCATTATTTGAAGAAAATCGATTTAATGCCTCACGATACCAGCGACTTTCAACGACGTGGTCAGCCAAACCTTCTAAATCTGTTTGGGTCGGTAAACTTACTGTGCCCCGATTGAATATTTGCCTACTGATTGATTCGAATTGCATAAACATCATGATAATTCTTCGCATTCTTTCGTTGAAAAATTGATTCTTCTTTTTTTCAAAATAAGATCGATGCAGATTCCCAACGGACTGTAGCAGTTGGTTTGTGCTTAAATCCGGAATGGATTGAAGAATTTCTAAATGTTTTACTGAATTTGCAGGAGAATCGGGGACTTTAAGTTTGACTTTAGTAGTTGGAAAAATCCTCGGATGATACTGTGAATGCTGAGGATAATAGGCTATATTCGGGGATTGGCTAGTTTCAGGGACGATCAGGAAAAGGGAGAGAAGAATTATAAATAAAACAGGCAATGATAAAACATGTTGCCTAAATGAAGTCAGAAATATCAAAATTTTTTTACTAAACTCCATTCTTCTTTAATAGCAAATCCATTTGCTGTTTTTCTTACGCCAACACTCACCTACGTATTCAGACTAGAATTGGCGAAGTTTTTTCCTATCCATGGAATAGCTTCTGTATCACACTGACTAATTTAGTATAAAGCAAATCTAACTGAAAAATCAACAAAAAAGAATTCAAAATAACAAATAAGTTCATAAATAATTGATAATAAATAGAATAAATTTATAAAATATATACAAAATCAAAGTTCGATTAACTCGTTCAATATTAAACCATAGCATGAATGTATGCTAGGTTTGTTTCAGAATTTTTTCTACTGAACTGGATTCCAAAGCAATACCCTCTTTCCTGAAGATGATATAGTGACAAAGTGCCTTCATTATTTTTTAAATCATGGTTGATGAAAAGTTAGTGAAAAATTGTAAAAATAATGGCAATAATCTAGGAGTACTTAATGAAGTTTGCAAGCATTGTAAATAATTTATTCAAATAAAATAGTGGAGTCTGTTTTGTTTAAGCTGCCAAACTTAATAATTTGTTTTGCAAAGGTTTGTCAAATAATTAAGACAAAGACTTATAAAACATTGATTCACCTTGAAACAGTAAGGATGTTCATGTTAAATCGTAGTGATAGAATTGGTTTAAGAGCTAATTATTCTTGATCCAATTTAATGAATGTTTACTTTAAGAAACGTAATCGTTTCAGAATTGTTTTGTTTTTTAGGGACTAAATCTGAGTGGATCTAGTCATACACATTTTAAAAATCTCAATCAATAAAGGCATTGTTGAATAATTCACAAAAATCGAATCGTCAGGTTGATGTTGCCATCATAGGTGCCGGTTCTGCCGGGCTTCCGGCTTTTCGTGCTGCACGAAAACACTCTGAAAAAGTTGTACTGATCGAAGGAGGAGTTTACGGAACTACCTGCGCCCGTGTTGGTTGTATGCCCAGCAAACTCCTAATTGCTGCTGCAGAAGCGGCTCATTCAGTAGAGACTGCTTCCGGCTTTGGAATTCAGACAGCAAAACCTGTTGTCAATGGTAGAGAAGTGATGGAGCGCATTCGAGGTGAACGTGACCGATTTGTGGGGTTTGTATTGGACGATATTGAAAATATTGATCAAAAACACCACCTTCGAAACCATGCAAAATTTCTTGATGATCATAGACTTGGGGTTGGTGAGGAGATAATTGAAGCCAAATCAGTCGTAATTGCAACCGGTTCTTCTCCAAAACTCATGCCGATGTTTAAAGGGCTTGGTGATAGACTGATTGTCAATGACGATGTATTTGAATGGGAAACACTACCGGAGTCAGTTGTTGTTTTTGGCCCGGGCCTGATTGGGATTGAGCTTGGTCAGGCATTGCACCGACTTGGAGTCCGTATAAGGGTTTTTGGGCGTTCAGGTTCACTTACACCTCTCAGCGATATGGCAATCAGGGATTATGCAGAAAAGGTGTTTCAAGCCGAATTCCCTCTCGATACGAAAGCCAATCTGCATGGTTTGGAGCGTGAAGGTGATCAAGTAAAGATTCGTTTTGTTGACAGGGAAGACGGCAAGGAAAAGGAAGAAAATTTTGAGTATGTACTGGCGGCTACCGGACGTTCCCCAAATGTAATAAACTTAGGATTGGAAAACACCAGTCTTGAACTTGATTCCCGAGAGGTTCCGGTGTTTGACCCAAATACTATGCAATGCGGAGATTCGTCTATTTTTATTGCCGGAGATGTAAATAACACTATGCTATTGCTCCACGAAGCGGCAGATGAGGGAAGAATTGCCGGTGACAATGCCGGACGTTTTCCGGACATTAAATCAGGTATGCGGAGATCTCCTATTTCGGTTGTTTTCTGTGATCCTCAAATTGCAATGGTAGGACAGTCATGGGGTGAACTAAAAGGACAGGAAAATGTAGTTGTGGGGAAACTGTCCTTTGAGGGACAAGGCCGTAGTCGGGTAATGCTTAAAAACAAGGGTTTGATGCATATTTATGCAGATCGAACTTCTGGACTTTTTCTGGGGAGTGAATTCATTGGTCCACAGGCGGAACATTTGGCGCATTTGCTGTCATGGGCACACCAGCAGAAAATGACAATACCTCAAATGCTGGAAATGCCATTCTACCATCCTGTGATTGAAGAAGGTTTGCGCACAGCACTGCGTGATACTAATGTGCAGTTAAGTTTGTGACATTCTGGTCACAGCAAAGGGGCCGTATTCTTGTTCAAATCTCCAACTGGATGGCATAAATGTCCGAACACAACTATGATGTAATCATAATTGGAGGCGGTCCTGCCAGATTGTTCGCGGGGATCGCCTGTGCCAGGAATGAACTAAGGACATTGGTTTTGGAAAAACAAACATATCCAATCGATAAAGCCTGTGGTGAAGGTATTATGCCCTCGGGTGTTAATAATCTCAGGAAGTTGGGAGTAGCTCCTTTCCTGGAAAAATATCCCTACCACCTTTTTAAAGGGATCCGCTATGTTTCCGCAAAGGGTAGTGTTGCAGAAGCAAATTTTGCAGAAGGTTGCGGATGGGGTGTTCAGCGAACTAAGCTATCTGCCGCATTGCTTGAATGTGCCGAAACTTTACCAAATCTTGAAATACAAGAAGGGGCTTCTGTAGCATGTTCTTTAGAAGAAAATCCTGAAGTCAGTATTAAAAATAATGTTTTTCACCCAAAACTATTGATTGGCGCAGATGGGCTGCATTCACGGGTTAGAAAACTGGCAAATCTGGAAGCAACAATCCCAAAGCTGAAACGCTGGGGGTGTTCGACATCATTTTAATGTTGAACCCTGGAGCGCGTTTGTTGAAATTCATTGGGGTTCAGGGCTTGAAGCCTATGTGACTCCGGTTTCTGAAACCAGCATAAACGTCTGTTTATTGTGGGACGCAAAGCGCTACAAACCTGAGCATGGCGGCAAAAAGTTGTTTTGCTCAATGCTAAATGAATTTCCGGAACTGCCAGGATCGCTTAAAAAACGCAGATGTTCTGGATGAGCCGGTGGCAAAAGGTCCGTTGTACCAGAAACACTGGGTGTGGCGAATGGAAAAATCTTGCTGATTGGTGATGCCGCCGGCTTTTTTGATCCTATTACTGGCGAAGGTATCGATTTTGCGGCCAGGCAGGCACTTTTGTTAGAAAAATATGAAGAGCCGGTATTGAAAGAGAATTCTGGAAATCTTGTAAAGGCAATGTTTGATTATTCACGAGCAAGTGCTCAAATTTATCGACGATATCAGATTATGACCAGTTTGGTACTGTTACTTCGCTTATGGCCAAAGTTGACGGATGGTGTGATTCAGGTTTTGCACTCCTTTCCAGCATTGTTTCAAAAACTGCTGTCTGTCAATATGCGCTAACACTTTGAAGAACTGGTTAGTGAAGTGTAACCCGGCAGCTGCGAACGATTTCAAAATATTGCAGGTTTTTAAGCCGCCATACGGAATGTTAATTTGGAAACAAAAAAACGAGTTGTAGTAACAGGCCGAGGTGTTATTTCGCCAATCGGCAGTTCTGTTTCAGACTATTGGGAAGGGCTTTGTAATGGTGTCTCCGGAGTCCGTAAAATTACTGAATTTGATTCTTCAGGGGCATCCTGCCAAATTGCAGGTATGGTTACAGATTTTGATTCTGACGTACATTTTAGTCATCGTGAAAAAAAAAGCTATGAGCGCTTCACTCAGTTTGGTCTGGTTGCGGCACTAAGGGCTGCTGAAGAAGCCAATCTCTTGGATCAGGACGGTGATTCCGGAGAAATTGGTGTGATGATGGGGACCGGTGTAGGGGGAATAACCTCTTATGCACAAGCCTACGATGCACTTTACGCTGGACCGGAAGAACGGCCAATTGACGCTTACACCATTCCACGCATAATGAACAGTGCGGTTTCATCGGCAATAGCAATACGTTTGGGAATAAAGGGGCCGAACTTTACACTGAATACAGCCTGTTCTTCAGGAGGGAATGCTGTAGGCCAGGCAATGCAGTGGATTCGAGAAGGCCGGTTACGCGCTGTTATTTGCGGAGGTGCAGAAGCACCTGTCACGTACGGTCTTCTACGTGCATGGGACGCACTAGGTGTGCTTTCACGTAAGTATAACGAAACTCCTGAAACTGCCTGTCGACCGTTCGACAAAAATCGTAGTGGTTTCGTATTAGCCGAAGGAGCTGCTGTTTTAGTACTCGAATCATTAGAATCTGCAAATAAAAGAAATGCTCCAGTCTTTGGAGAAATTGCCGGTTTTGGTTCAAACTGTGATGCTTCTAGTTTGACAAATCCGGATGAAAACGGAGTGGCAGAATCAATGAAATTAGCTTTGGACGATGCTGAAATATCACCAGATTCCATCGGCTACATCAATGCCCACGGAACAGGAACCCGTCTTAATGACCCGCTCGAATGCCGTGCAATTCACCGGGTTTTTGGCGATAGGTCAGTAAAGTTGCCGGTCAGTTCCAGCAAATCATTGTTTGGTCATGCAATGGGAGCATCTTCAGCGCTGGAGGCCCTGGCGACTTTGCTGGCAGTGCAGAACGACTGTGCTCCGCCAACTCTTAATTGCGACGACCTGGACCCCGAATGTGTGATTGATCCCGTTCCATATAATTCCCGGAAAGTCCAGATTGAAGCGGCACTTTCCAATTCCTTCGCCTTTGGAGGTAGTAATGCAGTACTTGTTTTTCGAAAATGGAAACCATAACACGCAAAAAAATTGAGCAATCCTGTCTTCAAACAATTGCCGTGGAAATGGGCTTGAAATCAAATGATCTCAATACAGAAATGAATTTGCGTGATGATTTGGATATCGTCTCCCTTGATGCAATGAATATTATCATGGCACTCGAAGATGAGTTCAAAATAGAGGCTGATATAGAAACTGTCCTGGAAATGCAGAAAGTTTCTGATATTATTGATCATTTAGAAATACGTATAAATTCATAAAGAACGCGGCTACTTGAAAAATATAAAAAAGTTTGATCTCTCATTTTGATCAATAAATTATAGTATCATAGACTGTCCTTCCCGATGCCTCATATTATCAACACAGCCACAGCTTTCCCGACGCATTATCATTCGCAGCAAGAAATAAGTTTTGCGTTGAGAGCAGTGTGGATTAAAAAAGGTTTGGATGTAGCGATCTTTGACCGTCTGCAGAAAGCAGTAACTGTTGAAGGCCGCTATTTGGCTTTGCCCATGTCTGAATATTACAAGCTGGACGGGTTTGCAGACTGCAACCGTGCATGGCTGGAAGTGGCTTTAGAGTTGGGCGAGCGGGTTATTAATGATTTACTGGAAAAAACTAACTTGCATCCGCAAGAAATTCAGATGCTTATGAGTGTAACCAGTACAGGAGTGACTGTGCCTTCATTGGAAGCACGCTTGATGAACAGAATTGCCTTTGCTCAGGATTTAAAGAGGGTTCCATTGTTTGGTTTGGGCTGTCTTGCAGGTACTGCAGGGGTTGCACGCGTTGGCGATTATTTGAAAGGACATCCGGAGGAAGCGGCTATATTGCTTACTATTGAGCTTTGTTCATTAACTTTACAGGCCGAAGACCTCTCGATTGCAAACATCATTTCGAGTGGACTTTTTGGAGACGGAGCGGCAGCAGTTTTGCTGGTTGGCGACCAACATCCGTTGGTGAAAAGTAATGAAAAACGAAATAGCAAAGCTAATGAGTTTCATGGTTCCAAAGTTTCCAAAGGTTCAAAAGATGAAAGTGAAAGAGATCATGAGTTTCATAAGCCCAGGGTTTTGAGCAGTAAATCAATTTTCTTTCCTGACTCAGAAGAAGTCATGGGTTGGGATGTAACAGATCGTGGATTGAAAATTATGCTGGGGCAAGGGGTTCCCGGCTATGCGAAGCAGTTACGGCCGCATGTGGACAGTTTCCTTGCAGAACACGGACTATCCATTCCTGATATTGCTCTTTGGCTCACTCATCCAGGAGGACCAAAGGTGATTGATACAATTGAATCATGCTTGGAGTTGCCTCCAAAATCACTTGATAAAACACGGAAACACCTCCGTGAAGTAGGTAATATTTCTTCAACTTCAGTTCTGGTTATACTTGACGAATGTTTAAATGGTCCGGTTCCGAAAATCTATGGTAAATCCGATACCGGAAATTTTGGAATGATGATTTCATTGGGACCGGCATTTTCCGGTGAATTGGTTTTGCTGCAATGGTGAGCCTTTGGGGATTCATGTTGTTGGTAGCATTGCTGGCTGCACAGCGCTTGTGGGAATTGAGACGAAGCCGGCGTAACGAAATCAGGATAAGGGAAAAAGGCGGATTCGAGCGTTTCCCTGAACATTATCGAGTTTTGGTCGCCTTACATGTTTCGTGGTTTGCAGCAATGCTGGCAGAGGTCTGGTACTTTAGGACAGCACCGCCTTTATGGTTGGTGATAGCGGCATTTTCAGGATTAGCTGCTGGACAAACCCTGCGTTTTTTTGCCATCCGGACACTCGCAGAGCGTTGGTCCACCCGTATTTACGTTGTTCCGGATGCACCGTTGATTAAGCACGGAATATATCGATTTGTACGGCACCCGAATTATTTGGGAGTGATATTGGAAATAGCCAGTGTACCTTTGCTTCATGCAGCATATGGAACGGCCGTTGTTTTTTCTCTGGCCAATCTTATTATTCTCCGCCACCGTATACGTTTGGAAGAACTCGCTCTAGATGAAATTTAGCTGTGTAAAAATCAGTTTTAACTGATTTATTGAACTAGATAATCCTATTTTTTCAGTACCTGTTGAAATTTAAACTGGACACGAAATTGTTGAAATGACTCTCAGCCTGCACTTCGATAAAGGAACCATCCAGCTTCACGGCATGGCGGGTAGATATATGCAGCATCTTGACGGAATTTCCTGGGATGAGCGGACAAACAGTTACCGTACTCCTGCAGCCAACTACCGTAAACTTGTCACAGCACTGTGTGAGAAGAACATTAGCTTCCAGGACCATGCCCGAAAATTTTCTGCAGAAACTTTTGTCCTGAAAAAGAACATTAGACCTCGTTCTTTTCAAAGTGAAGCTGCTGAAGCATGGTTGTCAGAAAAGCACGGAGTAGTAACTTTACCAACCGGTGCAGGTAAAACTATTCTGGCAGTAATGCTGATTGCGGAAACCGGACGACCAACTTTGATTCATGTTCCAACGATTGATCTGATGCGGCAATGGAAAGAGGTTTTAAGCGAATATTTTGAAACTCCAATTGGTTTACTTGGTGGTGGAATAAATGATATTCAGACAATTACTGTAGCAACTTACGACTCTGCTTTGATCCATGTAACACATCAGGGTAATTTGTTTGGACTCCTGGTTTTTGATGAATGTCACCATTTGCCTGGTGAGCAAAATCAATTTACTGCACTTGGTTCAATTGCTCCATTCCGCCTGGGTTTGACTGCAACTCCGGAACGTGCTGACGGAAAAGAGCAAGTCCTTTACGAACTTTGCGGGCCTCTTTGTTACGAAGTTCATATTGACGAGTTAAGCGGTCGTACCCTGGCACCATACGTGGTGGAAACAATCGAGGTAGATATGCGTCCGGAGGAGCGTGAGCAATACGAGATTTCACGTGAATGCTATACTGATTTTTTACGTAAAGCACGTATCAGCTTTCAGCATCCAAGCGGTTGGGCTATTTTTTTACGCAGAACCAGTGAAAGTCCTGAAGGCCGGAAAGCATTCAAGGCTTATTTGCTGCAAAAGAAGCTCAGTCAGGCATCCGGAGCAAAAGTAGATCGTTTGTGGGAACTGATTCAGCAGCATAAAGGTGACCGTATGCTGGTTTTTACGCAAGACAACGAAATGGCTTACCGCATTGGGAATAATTTCCTGTTACCGGTGCTTACACATCATACAAAACTACCGGAACGGGAGGCTTTTCTAAAATCGTTCAGATCAGGCGAATATCCGATTCTAGTCACTTCAAAAGTTCTGAATGAAGGAGTTGATGTTCCGGATGCGAATGTCGGCATGATTGTTTCCGGAAGCGGCAGTATTCGGGAGCATGTTCAGCGTCTGGGACGAATTCTGCGAGCACGTCCCGGAAAACAGGCCATACTTTATGAACTTGTTTCCAAGGATACCGGAGAATATTTTACCAACCAGCGACGTAGAAAACACCGTGCTTACGAAGGACCTGTTGTGCTTCCGGACGAATCGGGGCAAAATTCTGCCCAAATTAATTAATCCGGAAGCAACAAAACTTTTAGAAATTGCAGAAGAATTACTCGCGGTTTTTTCCGGAAGCGTAGGTCAAGTCCGTGAAAAACTTGAGGAAGAGACAAAGCAGGTTTTGGACGGTTTTCCGGGAAACGCAATTGTGGGCCGAGGTTTGGAAAAACTCCTGCTTGACCGTACCGAATTTGACACGGAAGCAAAAACGGAATTAACTGATCTCAGGGAAAAAGTATTTTTCAACTCTGCTGCATTTTTCAGTGCTAAAAAAGCGTTTCGTTTTCCGGGTGTTGAGATGGGGGATAAAGCTGATTTAGGCCATTATCAAAGTGAAATAGCCAAATCAGTGGGAATATCTACTGAGCAGTTGGGACGGCAACTGTATGGAGATTTGCCGCCTTTTCAGCAGGTGCTGCGTTTCCGCAAAATGACTGCTGCAGGCTTACTGCATCGTTACAATTGCGCTCAGCTCCAAGGCTTGCTTCTGCGCTGCGAAGGCCTAAATGTTAGCCTGCCTGAAAGCAAAGCAGCCGGGTTGCGGCAACTGCTTAAATATTTGCGTTTCAATAAATTACTTGCAAAGATCAGCCACGATCAAAGAAAGAAAAAAACATTGATGCTGGAAATTGATGGTCCGCTGAGTTTGTTTGTAAACACACAAAAATATGGTTTAAACCTCGCCAATTTTTTCCCTGCAATTTTGCAGCAGCCTGAATGGGAACTGGATGCAGAAGTTAGAATCCGTAAAAACCATGTTCACAGCCTGCACCTTGATCAATCTTGTGGAATTCGCTCCCACTACCGTCAGTTTTTAGCCTATATTCCTGATGAAATACAGTTGTTCAGTCAGCAACTTGCTAAACAAATACCTGACTGGGAACTGACATCTTCAGCAGATTTTATTCCGTTGACCGGTGAATCGCTTTGTTTCCCGGATTTTCTGTTGAAGCACCATTCTGGGAAAAAAGTGTCAATGGAGCTTTTTCATAAATGGCATGTGGCTCCCCTCCAGAGTAGACTGGAACAACTTGATTCACAAAAAGGGGCACCTTTGCTGATAGGCATCAATCGCAGTTTACTCAAAAATATGCAACTGGCCGAGCAAGTAGAGGCATCCACGTATTTTTCGCGCTATGGATTCTTTTTTAGAGAAGCCCCTACAATCACAAAACTTCGTCCGCTGCTTGACTCCTGGTTGAGTAATGTTCAAAAGACAATTTAGAGCATAACTTTTCGTTTTTCACCTCACCTTTGCAATATCTTTATTTTTTCAGCCTCTATGCTCTATCTCAGGGTAAAGAGCTGAAAAGAAAACAAAGTCATTTTAAAAAGGTCCCAAGTTACCTAAGACTTAGTGCGGTCACTGAGAGTATGTCTCCTGTGGTAAAGAACAAAAAGATTACTGCACTCACCAGGAAGGCTAAACGATGTTAGGTTCAAGTACCAAACAAACTTTCCTTCATAATTCTATGTTGCGGTAACAGGCTCTTGAAGAAAATTAACAAAAATGTCAGACCGATGTCTATTTTCATGAGGATATTGCTGTAAAGAAAATAACGGTCAGAATAGATACCTTTAATCAAAATACGGGAAAAACACAAAAGGCTTGAAATTGTCACTTCAAATGTAATTAAATAAACGTTGAGTTTTGTTTCATTCAGTTTTGTGGGCAAGACTGTCTTCATTTCCTTACAAAATTAATTTTTATGAATTCCACTGTAGAAGAACTTGGCAAACTGAAGTATTCTCTTGCCCTTGAAGTCTCCCTTGATGAAATAAAACCAACCTACAATGCAATTTATCGGGAACTGAAAAAAACCAGACTCAATGGCTTTCGCCCTGGGAAACACCCAAAAGGCTGGTTGGACAAAAGGTTTAAGGTTGCTATGCAGCAGGAAGCCGTCGACAGGGTTATTCCTGGATATATGGATGATGCACTACAAGAACATTCCTTGCGGCCGGCAACCATGCCGATAATCCAGAAAATCGACTTTGACCTTAAATCTCCACTTTCTGCTATTGTCCATTTTGAAATAGCACCGGAGCTACCCAAACTGAATTATGAAAAAATCGTGCTTGAACGCAAGGATATTGAGGCAGTATCTGCAAAAAATATCAGTGAAGAATTAGAAGGTTTAATTCAGCGAGAAGAGGTACTTGTTCCCAAAGTCGGAGAGGATGTAAAAGTAGAAAAAGACGATTGGGTTTTAATTAATTATGAAGGAACAATTGAGGGTGAAAAATTTACTGACTCAACAGCAACCGAAATGCAGTTCAAAATCGGTTCTTCAGATTTGGAAGAGTTTCACTCGGGCCTGATGAACATGTCATCTGGAGAAGAAAAAGATGTTGAGCTTGCGCTGCCGGAACGGTTTGGAGAAAACGCAGGTAAAAAAGCTATTTTCAAAATATATTTAACAGAAATTTCTGCAGTTAAAAGACCGGAAATGGATGAAGATTTTTTTAAGAAATTTGGGGTTGTGGATGAAGACGAATTAAAAGTAAAAGTAAGTGAAAATATTAAATCTCGAAAAACAGCAGAGCTTCAAAGTGAATACCGAATTGCTGTTCGTGCACAACTTTCTGATTTATATGACGATTTTAATTTGCCGGAAGAACTCGTAAAATATGGGCAGGAACAAGTTGAAAGAGAATTGGAACAGGCATCATCTGAAAAAGAAATTCCGGAAGAAGAAAAAGAGAAAAGACGTCAGGAAGGAATAGAAAATGCGAAAATGGATTTACGCATGAAATTCATACTGGACTCGATTGGTGAGCATGAAGAAATGAAATTTGACAAAAATGAGGCAGCTCGTGAATTTGTCGGATTGGCACAAATCACAGGACAATCTCCGGACGAACTTATTAAATCGCCTTTCGGACATGACATGTACGAGCGAATTGTTGTCCGCAAAAAAGGAGATGCAACTCTTGACAGAGTGGTGGCTCGGGTGTTTGGTGACCCGATTGAAGAGTTTGCTGCTGAAGATCATGAGCATGTACACGATGAAAATTGTGAGCATGATCATTCCTGACAAACTTGCATTCAAGTACAAAAAATCTTTCTTGTTTGTTAACCACACGAAAAAGGAATCTATTAGTTCATATTTTTCAAGTTCCTTGATTCTCGCTTTAGTAGTGGGAT
>Ga0208205_100006_pt1 | contig 36411 bp, 39 predicted proteins | sample DeeseametaMP1494_FD_184185 | JGI IMG/M metagenome (GOLD analysis project Ga0208205, IMG submission 184185) | Marine microbial communities from the Deep Pacific Ocean - MP1494 (SPAdes) | ecosystem: Environmental > Aquatic > Marine > Oceanic | place: South of Fiji, South Pacific Ocean | collected... | reverse complement strand
AAGGGATCAATAGAGTTGCTAAAATACCGACTGTTAATGACGCAATTACTTCGGGAATTAACAACAACCAAAAAGTATTATCAAATGGAATACCCCAAACAAGGCGTTTCAATATTTGCCCAAATGGGCCAAATGTCATTAAAAAAATTGAAAAAAAGACAATTGAGGTCGTCCATTTCCAATAGATCATATTTGTTACAGGACGTAAGGTAAAACCAAGTAACACTCCTGCAAGGAACTGGTAGGTGAAATCCTGAGCAATAGCCAATTCTGTATCAAGTGCACGCAGAGAAAACATTTTTGCAATCGCATATCCTGCACCTAGTGCAGTTGGCGCCACATATTTTCCAAGTCCGGAAGATAACATCAGCAAATGTTCAGTTTATTAATTTGAATATTTTTGGAAATAGGCTTTGTAATGGAGTATCATTATTTTATTGTTGGCACCAACGTAAATAAAGAAAGATGATTTCAAAATCAATTATATTAAAGCCGCGTACTTTAGTCTCCAGAGCTAAAAAATTAAATCTGGGAAAGCCGTGCCTGATGGGAATCCTGAATTCCACTCCGGATTCATTTTCTGACCGCTCTCGTTTTTTCAAGCTTGACGATGCATTGGAACAAGCCCGAAAAATGATTAATGACGGCGCAGACTGGCTTGACATTGGCGGCGAATCTTCTGGTCCGGACAGTCAGGATGTGCCATTGGACGAAGAACTTCAGCGTGTAATTCCTCTCATTCAAAAAGTTCGCATGGAAAGCGACATTTGGATTTCAGTGGACACCTGGAAAGCAGAAGTTGCACGTCAATCTCTGGAAGCCGGTGCAGACGCGATCAATGATGTGACTGCTCTGCGAGGGGATCCTGAACTGGCCAAAGTTGTTAAGGATTTTCAGGTGCCACTGGTAATCATGTACTCCAAAGACGCAACACCGCGAACAACCGGACAGCAACCAGATTACGAGGATGTGATGGACACCATCAAGAGTTTTTTCAGAGAACGTCTTCAGTTTGCTGAGTCTAATGGCATTCTGAATAAACAAATTGTGCTGGATCCCGGCATGGGGTTTTTTATCAGCGGTACTCCAAAATACAGTTTTGAAATCATCCGGAGAATTTCAGAACTTCATGAATTCGATTTGCCTTTGCTGGTCGGACCTTCCAGGAAATCGTTTCTTGCCGGTGTTACTCCGGGACGCACCTTAAATTTTTCAGAGCGGGACATCCCCGCTGCAGTCGTTTCCAGCATTGCCATCTGGCAGGGAGTTTCAATGCTGCGTTTTCATGAAGTAGAGCAGGGACGCCTGCTTATCGATACAATTGAGGCTTTAAAAAGCAGCGCATGAATGTTATAAACTAGAAAGTCCGTTGGTAAGAAATATTTCCTCCATCCCAAAAATCGTTAAAAAAGTCGTCTATATTCCAACTGGTTGTGAACATCAACGCAGAGTTGTTGCTCAGATACCGGAATTCCTTGCTAACCCGGAGCTTGGCTTCATGTTTGCGGCGTGTTTTGTCCGTCCTTGCTGCGTTTAGATAATCCGTGACTTTATCGGTGTCTCCTACATACAGTCCATATTCCCAAAACCTGTCCGTTGCAGTTTGGTGACGGAGGATTCCGTAAAGCTGCAAGGTCCACAAATGGAAATCGTAACTGTCGTAGTCAAGATCGAGTTGACGAAAATAATTGCGAAAGTGATCCTCTCGCAGACCTAATGTTCCGTGCATCGTTGTACTCAGCGGATGAAGCCAATAAAAATCTGCAGAGCTGTAAAGCATTTGCTGCTCACGATTATCAGGTGAGGCTGTTTCAGTGGACTGTGTTGTCTCCCGGCGTTTGCGGATATCAAAGCTGCGCCAGCTAAGCCCGGCAATCCGTTGGTGTCCATAGTGATAATCGAGCACAGCACTGCTGTCTTTGCCATTGTATGTGAATGTCAGGCTCTGCTTCGGAAAAACTTGTTTGAAAGGTTTATCTAATACATAACTGAAGCGTGCACGCCAATTTTTCCAGTTGAATGAACCTTCCAGATTATTTTCCATTGGATGTGGAGAATAGTACGAATTATCGTAAAAATTCTTTTCATTGTAAAACAGATCCTGAAACAACTGTTGGAAACGCAGGAAATTCCAAGGACGTTTTCCCAGCGTGATGCTTGCACCCTGATCTGCCTTTCGCTTATCATATTCCGGCATTCCAAGCAGGGAAAAGGCTGCCCACTCAATCGGACGCCATTCAACTTCGACCAGATAACGGAAAGGTTTTATTTCATAAAATTCTTCCTGCCATGCACGAAAAAAAACAGTAGTTTCGTCTGACAATGCGTGGGGCAAGCGTACCTCAAGGTGAGAATAAAGCAGGTCCAGTCCCATACTTCCGCCGGCCAGCCTCCAACCTCCGGGACTTTCAAACCACTCATCTTCTTTTAATTTATGAAATTGATAGGACTTAATATCAAGAAAATTTTCCTGATTGAGGTAGGAATGATGAATTTCTGAAGCATCATCGAATGCCTGTACTTTTGAGGAGCCTGGTCCGGATAATAAACTGAAAGAGACCATAATCAAAAAAGCAAAAGTTGAAAATTTCTGCAGTCTGTAAATGACCATCTTTTTCATGCCCCTCAGTTTTGCCCGGTATGCTCCTGTTCCAACTTGGCCCATGTGTCCCGCAGGGTTACTGTCCGGTTAAAGACTAAAGCTCCCGGTCGGGACTCTTTTGAATCTACACAAAAATAACCAACACGTTCAAACTGATAAACATCTGCAGGTTTGGCTTTCAGTAATCCAGGTTCGACACGGCAGGATGTTACGGTCTCAATGGAATCCGGATTTAGGTCATTGAGAAAATTACCACCCGGATCATCACTCCCCGGCGAAGGATTAACGAACAGTCGGTCATACAATCGAACTTCAACAGGTACAGAATGCTGAATTGAGGCCCAATGGATGATACCCTTTACCTTGCGTCCTTCAGCTTTTGCTCCGGATCTAGTGGCCTGGTCGTATGTACAGTGGAGTTCGCGCACTTTGCCGTCACTGTCGGAAATAACTTCTTCGCAGCGAATGACGTATGCAAAACGCAGCCGCACTTCTTTTCCAGGAGCGAGCCGGAAATATTTGGCTGGTGGGTCTATACGAAAATCGTCATGGTCAATGTAAATTTCCCTTGTAAAAGGGACTTTGCGTGTTCCCATTTCCGGGTTTTTAGGATGCCGTGACGGTTCAAATTCTTCCGTTTTATCTTCCGGATAATTTGTAATGACAACTTTCAAGGGGCGTAAAACAGCCATTGCACGTGGGGCTGTTTTATCCAGTTCTTCACGTGCACTGTCTTCAAGAACGCTCATCTCAATGTTGTTTTCGCTTTTCGAAATACCGATGCGGTCACAGAACAGGCGGATTGCCGAAGGCGGATAACCACGGCGGCGTAATCCGGAAAGAGTTAACATGCGGGGATCATCCCAACCGTTAACATGCCCCTCCTCTACTAGTTGAATTAACCGACGTTTGCTCAAGACTGTATAACGTAGATTGAGTCGCGAAAATTCAATTTGCCTGGGAAGGCACGGCGCACTCACCTCAGCCAAAATCCATTCGTACAAAGGCCGATGGTCCTCAAATTCAAGTGTGCAAAGCGAATGGGTTACGCCTTCCAGTGCATCCGACAAGCCATGTGTAAAATCATAAAGCGGATAAATACACCATTGATCAGCTGTACGCTGATGTGAGATTTTGCGGATTCTGTAAAGGACAGGATCACGGAGATTTATATTCGGTGAAGCCATGTCAATTTTAGCTCGTAAAACATGAGTACCGTCTTCAAACTCACCGCCGCGCATTTTCCTGAAGAGTGTTAAATTGTTTTCAACGCTTCTCTCCCTGAAAGGACTGTTCTTTCCTGGTTCCGTCAGTGTTCCACGGAGTTCTCGGATTTCATCTGCATTCTGGCTTTCAACGTAGGCTTTCCCCTTTTTGATCAGTTCTTCGGCAAATAAATAAAGCTGTTCAAAATAATCTGATGCATGAGTAAGCCTCTCACCCCAGTCAAATCCCAACCAACGCACGTCCCGTAAAATCCCTTCGACATATTCATCATCCTCTTTGACCGGATTGGTGTCATCAAAGCGCATGAAGCATTTACCGTCAAACTCGTTTGCAATACCAAAATTCAGGCATATTGATTTTGCATGGCCAATGTGTAAGTGCCCATTTGGTTCAGGTGGAAAACGGGTAACAATGTGCTGATGTTTCCCTGAATCCAAGTCTCCACTGATGATGTTGCGGATAAAATCTGTTGCAGGTGCGGGAGTAGAATTTTTGTCTGACATGTTTGGTTATAAAATTATTTGATGTTTTGATAGACAAACTCGTAGGAAGTTGTCATTCTCGCAAAAGCGGAAACCAGGAACTTGAACGTATCTTAAATAATAGATTATCTCTGTCGCTGGATTGACTGACAAGTGTGATATTTTGATTATTTATGTCTGCATTTGATTGATTAGCCGTATCTTTCTTAGACTGCGAATCCCACTGCATTCCTGGCCAGTCCATCATGAAGGTTAAGCATCTTTTCACGCCAGGAGTAACAGAATCATCGGCATTAAGTAGAGAAAATTCTGAAATACAACGTGCCCACTGAAATGCTCCAAAAACAATATAATCAGAAAAGCCCGGAGTTTCTCCTGCAACAAAATCCTGTTTTTTGAGTGTTGTCCTTAATGGATTCAGTAATTTTTGAAATCGCGGCAAACGCTCATCGCGGTTTATTACAATTTCTTCCAGTGCTTTGCCAAAGAGTTTTTCACGGCTTTCCCGAAAATAATTTTGATCTTTCTGAGCCAGATTATTGTAAATGTCCATTACCAGTAACTGCAGTAATTCCGGATGTAAAACTGTCTCAACCCAAAATTTTATGAAAAGCACTTCACCATGATCGAGTTTCAATGAAGGCGTATCCGGATATTCCGTTTCCAGATATTTTGCAATTTCCCATGAATCTGAAATAGTATTTTCAGCATCAATCAAAACCGGTACTCTCTCCTGTCCAGAAAAACTAATTGCTTCTTTTTCAGTAAAATGCCAGGGCAGGCTCTCAACTTCGAGTCCCTTGTGTGCCAGAGCCATGCGTGCCCGCCAGCAATAAGGACTGAATCTTCTATTTTCATCTGCACCTGCCAATTCATATAATTTTTTCATAAAGTTTCCTGGTTGATTCCTGTAATAAAATAAAAAATTTTAACTTAATTGGAGTCAAGTGCTGCTAAAAATAATCAGTGATGAAAAAGTCGTATTCCGGAAAAGGCCATCACCATTTCATATTCATCCGATGCAGAAATCACTTCTTCATCTCGGTTGCTGCCTCCGGGCTGAACTATAAAGTTTACACCACGTTTTGAGGCCTGATCGATATTGTCACGAAAAGGGAAAAATGCGTCTGATGATAAACTTACTCCTTTAAGCTTGGCAATCCATGCTGCTTTTTCTTCTTGAGGAAGAGCATCTACCGGAGCACTAAACCGACTTTTCCAGGCCCGAAGCTCGGGGTCAGTCATTCCTCCATCTATGCAGAGAATGCGGGCATTTGTTCGTTCAACATTACTGACTTGTTCATGAAAGGGCAGATTCCGGACTTTAGGATGCTGTCGCATAAACCATGTTTCGGCTTTACTTCCGGCCAGTTTGGTGCAGTCCACCCGGCTTTGCTGACCTGCTCCAATGCCGATCATTTGTCCATCCAATGCATAAGCCACAGAATTTGACTGAGTATATTTTAGTGTAATTGAGGCCAAAATTAAATCGCGACGTGCCGCAGCTGACAGTTGCTTTTTTTTCGTTACAACTTCAGTTAATAAAGATTTTTCGTTGATTTTAACCGTGTTCCGCAATTGCGAAAAACCAACACCATAAACTTCTCTGAATTCAGTTTCTGGAGCTCTAAACTCTGTGTCTGCTAGCAAAATTAAGTACTTCCCGCCCTTTTTTTCTTTAAGCAGTTTTAGTGCATCGTCATCAAATCCAGGTGCAATGATACCGTCTGACACCATTTTCCTGATAAGCTCAGCAGTGTTAACATCGACTTTTCGGCTGAGCGAGATGAAATCACCAAAAGAAGATAAAGGATCTGCTCCACGTGCCCTGATATATGCAGTTGCCAGCTGTGAAAGTTCCAGATCTTTGCAGTCGTAAACTTCCTTTAAAATGTCATTCAGAGGCACACTGACGGCGGCTCCCGCCGGACTTACGTGTTTGAAAGAAGCTGCAGCCGGAAGCCCAAGAACTTCATCAAGTTCCTGTACCAACTGCCATGCGTTGAGTGCGTCCAGCAAATTGATGTAGCCCGGTTGACCGTTCAGTACAGAAAATGGCAGTTTGCGTCCTTCAAGTGAGTGAATTGCGGCAGGCTTTTGATGGGGATTGCAACCGTATTTGAGCTCAAATTGCTGCAAATAGTTTTGTTTTTTTGAAGTCATTAAATTCTTTGCTCTTTAAGTTGAAGGCGGGATGTGTATGCTGTCACTTAGATGGTAGCTCTTCAAACTCAAAGATTCAAGGATTCATTGGTTCAGCAGGCGGGTAAGTAAATAAAGCTGAATTAGCAGCAGAGGGTCAGCAATAATCCAATTTAGCTGGGTATATTAAGTCAGGACTGACGGTCTCATATCCAGTTGGTTATTCCCAATTTGGAACTTCTGATTTGCCTGGTTTTGATTTTTTTTTCAAGGAGGTCTTTTTTGAAGTGGAAGGAGAACTTTTTTTCAGTTCCTTCCGTTTAGAATCTGCTTCAGCAATTTTGGTTTCTCTTTCTTGTTCTTTCCTAACCGCTTCCAGTCGTTCCTGTGCTTTTCTCAAGCTCAACATATCCTGGTAGCGATTGAAATAGATATCTGCCAGGCGACTGTTAGACATTTTGTGGTGAGCAAGTGCCAAATTGTAATATGTGTCTGTTTGATTTGGAACAAGTGACTCTACACGTTTGAAGGAATCAATGGACTCACTGTAGTTGCCGATTTCATAGTAGGTTAGTCCAAGATTATAATGAAAATTAGGAGACTCACTGTCCAAACTGATTGCCTTCTGGTAGTTCCAAATTGCTACCTGGTAATCCCGATGTTTCAGGGCTTCGTTGCCCTCACTATAATAGCGTAATGCTGATTTATGGATTTGAACTTCATCTGTACAGGCTCCAATCATAAGCGGAAACAGGAGCAGCAGGAAAAATCGAGATTGAAGATTTATAGATTTAAGATACACTGGAAATTCAATATAAAACAGGGTGTACTCTAAATAATTCTAAAAAGCAAAATTATGTTAGTTTTGTTTGACTGGTGATCTCTGCAACCGTTCTCATTTTTGCTCAAGGATTGCATTATTGATCAGGAATGTTTCCCGTTTCCAATTTGTCGGAAATCAATCATGCATAATTCATACTCAACAACATACTGATGCAACGAAATTTGTTTCTGCTTTTATCGCTTTGTGGCTTCCTCTTATGGAAGACTCCTCTTCTGCCAGTACAGCCAGTCTTTGCTCAAGAACTGGATGAACAAATTGAAAAAGAAGTCAAAGCAGAAAAGGAGAGGCAGAAATTTATTGAAGAAATGCAAACCTTGCTGGATGCAGCAATGAAATCTGGTTTTTCTGAAAAGGAAATCAGGGAGATTACCGTCACACGCAATGGAAAAGTGGTGCATATCTGGGATTTTTTGGAACAGGAAAAATTGCGTGAGAAAAAGGATGCACTTGCCAGAAAGAGTTCTATTCCACGTGACCGTTACTTAACAGTGATGGATATTGCAGATGAATTAGAAGGTGGGGAAACCAGAGATTTAGATGCCTTGAAAGATAAAAGCATTTTTGTAGGAGCAGAAGAAAAATGAAGATTCTTGCAGTGTCTGGCGGTTCCGGCTGCGGGAAAACGCTTTTTACGAAATTGTTGGTTAAGCGTTTACCCAAATCGGCGGTGTTGCCGTTGGACAGTTACTACAAAGACCGACCTGTTAATATTCCATCTGAAGAATATGATTTTGACATTCCTCAAGCTTTCGATTTTGATTTGTATCATGAGCATCTGGATCGTTTGATTTCAGGCAAATCTATAAAGATGCCGCATTTTGGTTATGAATCAGGAAAACGAAAGACGAGCTTTTCTGAGATAGATCCAAGTGAGTATTTGATTATTGAAGGTCTGCATGTTTTGCTGCATTCCAGAGTCCGGGAAATGTTGTCTTATTCCTTCTACATGGAGTCGCCTTTGGATGTGGCAATTTGCAGGATGTGTCTGAGAGATATCAAAAATTTCGATGTAACTGCAGAGTACCGCCTTAATCAATATTTGAAGTTTGTACGGCCTGCCTATTTTAAATATATTATGCCGACAAAACAGTATGCAGATATAGTTATAAAAAATAATTACGATAGTCATCTTGATGAATTTGTTGGTGATTTTTTACTTAATATGAAACTATAATTTTTTATATTGCTTAAGTTTGTGAACGAGAATTGTTTTCTTACTGTCTCCCCCTTCCACACTATTTAAAATAACCTGAATGGAACTGCTTAAACGATATTCTATCTCATTTGGAATTGCAGGAGTTCTGCTTTATTTTTTTACGATTTGGGTTGAGAAGCAACACGAGAGTAATATGCCTCACAATTTAACAGCAAAAATCGAGGAGATTGTGACGATTATTCTTCCTGTGAAACGCTATTTTGAAAAGTGTCTTGATTTAAGTGAATCTCAGGAACTTCAATATGGTTTTGATTCTCAGGCTCCATTGTCGTTTAATCTTCACTACCATCAGAAGGGTGAAATAAATTATACGTTTAAAGAGGACTCGATTGATGAACTGGAAAACACATTTCAGCCGGAAAAAAGGGGTTATTATTGTTTGCAATGGGGAAATTCCGGAAAAGAAAAGGTAGAAATGAATTATCATTTCAAGATTCTTAAACGGGCTTCAGTCAATGACTGAATGTGCAGACAATCGATTTTGAAAAGATTATTGTTAAATTGAAATAGTTGCGAGAGTGGTGGAATTGGTAGACACGCCAGATTTAGGATCTGGTGCCGAAAGGTGTGGGGGTTCGAGTCCCCCTTCTCGCACCATGACAACCCTTGGTATTGCTAGGGATAGAGGGCAAGCCCCAGATGAATATTTCTTTTTTTCGCGCAAAAGATGTCCGGAAATGAGTGAGCCAGACTGTTCTTCCTGTAGTGCAGATCCAGTTTGTGCCCACAGAAAGGAATTGTTTCAACCAGTTTTCCGGACAGATTATTATTAATTCTGATGACTACTGTTCCGTATTATTATCAAATTAAAATAAATTCAGTGTGTGAACACGGAAACATGTTGATACTAAAGAAAAATGTTAGTTTTGAATTGAAATTTATTTTACGAATTTACAATTTTCATTATTTTGTAGTAGTAGTGCTGTTTTTGGGAATTGGACTTGGAGCCTGTAGTAGTAAGGAGATTGGTCCCAACTATTCTTATCCTACAGGTAGTCAGCAAAGAGTACTTGAACTATGCGCATTGGTGTATTCTGATCCTTATTATCAGTACATTTCACCTTCACGTCGAGTTAAACTCAGAAGGATTAGGACAACTTCCTGGGGATTTTGGGCAACCTTTGAGGATGGTAGGACTTATAAAGTGCCAATAGTAACTGATCTTCCTGGAGGAAAAAACTATTACTGTATTTATCGTCCGCCTCCTACAGCATGTGCCTCACGCAATGATTGGGATGAGCGATGTGAATGGGATCAGACTTATCATCCAAACCGCTTTCAATAGCTAATGGTTTTTTTGTCCAAAGTTTCTAGCATACCTTTAGAGTCAAGTTCACACGAATCAAGACTGGATTCTACCAAAATATTTCTTTAGAGAGTCGCAATTTCTTCAAGTTTTGTGACATACTCCGGACTTAGCAGATGTTCACCTTCAAGTAGAAAATTCAGGTATTCTCTGGTTGGACGAGATTCTTTTCCTGTATTGAGGGCAACATATGCCACAGCCGGCATCAGGTGGCCGGCGCGATCCTGGACTTCTATTTCATGACGAACGTACTGCTGGTCAGCTACACCTTCGTATTCATCCAACACCACTAGATCTTCCTCTTTAACAAAATAGAGAACACCTTCCACATTATTTCCGGAAGAGAATTGAATGTTCGCTTTTCCGCCATCATTGGACTGTTTGTCAAAGGCGAGTTGGTAATCAGGTAGAATTGTTGCAATTCTAGAAGGTGCCCAGCCTAGCCTGTGCCGGATACGTCTGGCACTCATGTTGGATCCGTAAGCAAAATAATGATGCATAATATTATTCAAAATGTATAAAAAAACTGAAAGCAAGCATGCTAAAAAAACCTGGCATTCGCAAGTTATTTAAGATCTTCAAATTTCCTTCACATTTTCATGTTACACTTACTGCAGGAATAATTACATTTCAGTTTAATATCAGGATTGCTTGTTGGAATAGATGATGGTGAAAATCGGTTTAAGTTGGAAACTATTTGCCGTATTGCTTTTGAATGCCGCTGTTTTCATTGGTGTGATGGTAGCAGCAGTACATTTAAGTGTTTCCAGAAATTTTGAGGTTTATGTTCGAGAGTTTGACACTTTTGAGTCCTTTTGAGGGCTTCCATTCATCAAAGTTCAGCACTTGAGACAACATGGTAAATATGAGATACTCAGGTGTTACTCATTACTATAACTGTAGTTTGAAATTTCATTCTTTTGCATGAATCAGTGGGATTATCATTACTCAGAAAAATTTGTCAATTTCCCCGAAGTCTGACAGTAGGTGTTAAAGAAAATAGCTGGGTCAGGTCACCTGCCTGGGATGTATTCTGGCTGCACTCAGGACTATGGTTGACCTTCCTGATGCTCACGACCAGTGACTTGCCTGTACAGGAAATGTTTTATGCCGCAGGAGTATTCCTTTTCTGGATTTCACACCGCTTCAGTTCATTTTATTTGGCATGGAGAACACAGGCTTACCATCCTCTTCTCAAAAATCAGCAGGGGCGTTTTGTGTTTATTCCGCTTCTGCTTGTATCGGTTGTTTTTGCTGTGCTGTTTATTCCAGAGTCGGTTTTACCGGTCCCGGTTTCTGTAAGAATATTAGGGATGATTTTACTGGACTTCGCTTGGGGAATGCATCACTTTGCGGCACAGCACTACGGCCTCCTACGACTCTATCATCACCGCTGGAATTCCAAATCTGCACCATTGTCCAATAAGCGGGATAGGTGGTATTGTTGGGGAGTTGGAGGCGGTTTGGTTTTGATTGCCGAACTGTTGCATGGGACGTCGTTTTTACAGGAAAAGAATTTTTTGCCCTTGCTAACAGGAGATTGGATTTTTGAAGGAATTCCACTTTTGTTGCGACTTGGAACTTTGCTCGTTGCAGGAATCACTATTTTCATGATTCGTAATGCGTTTCTACATGATTCTGGACTTCCACGAATTTTATATATACTTGGAATAGGTGTAATGGTAATGGGCGCATATCAGTTGGAACCATTTCAGTTTTTTATGCTGTGGACACTTCAGCACTGGATGGTCGCTTTGGGGCTGACGGTTCACATGGCTGGAAATGATACAACTTTAAAAACAAATCCGGAAATCGGTTTCACAGGAGACTCTTCAGTTGATATTTTTTGGAAACCCTGGAAGGTTTTGTTTCTCCTCTGTACTTTTTCTGTTCTTATGACTCCGTTTCTGGAAATCGAAGCTGTGTCTGCTGGAGGACGCTACAGCGAACAATTTTTCCCTTCTTTTATGGAATGGCTGCAAAATTCGTCTTGGGAAAGATTTCTAGTGGGAATTGGCCTTGCAAGCGGATTTATGCATTATTTTATGGACCGGGCAGTCTATCGATTTTCTGATCCGGAGACTCGTAAGAGTGCTCAGCAATTACTTTTTGTATGAAAAAAAATGAATAAGATTTCAGAAGATAAAATAAAAGAAAACTGGCCCAATGCTGTTGAGGGAGACCTGGAACATCCGGAACTGGGGTTTATACACTACTGGACAGGGGAACAGCGGGGACGAATAGTGGTACGTTTCAGTTACACGGATCAAGAAGAAGGTGAGTCCAAAAAAATGTTTTTTATCGATTTGAGTAAGGAAGGTTGGATTCTAAGACACATTTCCACCTTCCAGTCACAAGACTCTAAATTAAAATTAGTAAAAAATCAATCATTTAGAGAACAAGACGAACTTGAACAAAAATATCGAGGCATCATAGACTTGTTCCTGGAATCCCGCAAGTTGAGAAATCACTTATAAATCTTTTTGGATGCTGGTATATCATCTTTCAGAATATTCACTGGTGTCGCTTTTTCTTCCTTCCTGACTAAACTGACAAATATTCTCTTAATATTGTCATGTTTTATCTTTCGCTTGACTTATGCCTCTAATAAATGTTAAATTATTAGCACTACCACCTAATGAGTGCTAAAAAATTAACAATGTGCATGGAGACTTTCTTTTGGGGAAAAAGGCAGCAGTTACCGGAAAAAGAGGATTACTGGAAGACTTGGTTTTGAATGAACGTGCACAGTTAGTGCTTATCAGTATCATAGAAAATTACATTCAATCTTCAGAGCCAATCGGTTCACGTACACTTTCAAAATCGATTGGAGTCACGCTTTCACCCGCTACGATTCGCAACATTATGTCGGATCTTGCAGAATTGGGCTTTCTGATTCAGACCCATACCTCCGCAGGACGTGTACCTACCGATAAAGCCTACAGATTTTACGTCAATTCCTTGTCTACCCCAAGCAGTGTTCCTGAACAGATTAAACAAAAAATTACTCTGGTTTCCACCGAACAGGGAATGCAGGTGGAAGGAATTTTGGCAGAGGCAGTTCACTTGTTGGCAGATCTCACCAAATTTGCCTGTGTAGTGAGTACACCCAAGGCTTCTGTCAGTCGTTTGCAACGGATTGAATTAATTAAAATTAGTGAAGACAGAATCTTAGTGATTTTAGTCACAAAAGCAGGTGTGGTCCGTGACAAGATTATTTTTGTCAAGGACAGCCATTCACAAGATTTTCTTAACTCAGTAGCCTCATTCCTGAATGAAAAATTTAAAAATCATTCTATGCAGGAAATTAGAGAAAAGATACACCAATACCTGGTGGATGATCGAAACCGCTACCACGATCTTTTAGCTCAAGCAGTTCGTCTGGGTAAAAAAGCTTTTGAACTAAATAATCCAGGCGAAATGTTGATAGACGGACAGATGAACCTGTTGCTGGATTCACATTTTCATAAGCAGTCCTCAGTACGATCTCTAATTGAAGCTTTTAATCAGAAAAGCGAAATAATGAAAATCCTTGATGATTCAATGAGGCAAAAAGGTGTTCATATTTTTATTGGCATTGAAAACGACTTTGAACAATTGCAGGGTTGTTCACTAATCATGACTAGTTACAGGAACAATCAAAATGTTTTAGGTTCCATCGGAGTTGTTGGCCCCACAAGTATGGATTATAAAAGGATAATTTCTATAGTGGAATATACTGCCAAAATTTTGTCTGAAACTATAACCGAACGATCTTACGACTGAATCTGAAACATAGACGTTATGAGTGCAAGAAAATTGAAAGAAACTGCCGTGAAAAAGCAGAAAACAAATAAACCCAAAAAAGAAAAAGCGAATGGAAATATTGAAGAAGTGACTGCTGCAGAAATTTCCGGCACTTCCGCAGATAATAAGGAAACTGCATCTGCTGAAGAAGATCTTTTGAAAAAGGAACGTATTCGTGCACAGAATATGGAAGACCGCTTCCTGAGAGTAAATGCAGAGTTTGAAAACTATAAAAAGCGTATGATTCGCGAAAGCTCTGATCGCTTGAAGTATTTTCATCTCGATTTTATTAAAGAACTGTTACCGTCTCTGGATAATCTTGAACGGGCTATCTCCCATGCAAAAAGTGAAAATAATGATGTTGACAGTATGATAGAGGGACTGGAGATGGTCAATAAAATGACACATGAAGTTTTTGAAAAATTTGGGGTGTCCAGAGTTGATACAATTGGAGAAGTCTTTGATCCCAATTTCCACCAGGCAGTTGGTGTTGTTGAGTCAGATTCTGTTCCAGAAAATCATATTGTGGAGGAATGCCTGGGAGGATACCTCCTGCATGATCGCATCATTCGCCCTGCCATGGTCAGGGTATCAGGAAAAAATTGAGTTATTAAACTGGAATTTATTAGTAAAAGTTAAACGGAATCCCCTCGTAATTAATGAGCAAGTTTTACCAGGGGAAGTATTAATTAAAGAACAAGGAGAAAAATTATGGGTAAAGTCATTGGCATAGATTTAGGAACCACAAATTCATGTGTCAGCATCATGGAGGGCGGGGAACCGAAGGTCATTCCTAATGCTGAAGGAACACGTACTACACCGTCGATGGTTGCTTTCAATGACGAAGGAGAACGTTTGGTAGGACAGGTGGCAAAAAGACAAGCTGTTACAAATCCTTTGCGAACAATCTATTCCATCAAGCGCTTGGTGGGGCAGGAATATAAATCAGCAGAAGCTAAGCATACGAAAAAGATGGTGTCTTATGAAGTTGTTAAAGGAAATCAAAATTTAGCTTATGTCAAAGTGGATGACAAAAATTATTCTCCTCAGGAAATTTCTGCTTCCATATTACAAAAAATGAAACAGACTGCAGAAGAATATTTGGGTGAATCAGTAAAAGAAGCTGTTATTACTGTACCGGCATATTTCAGTGATGCCCAACGTCAAGCAACCAAGGATGCAGGAAAAATAGCTGGGCTCGAAGTGCTGCGTATCATTAATGAGCCTACGGCAGCTGCAATGGCTTATGGTTTGGATAAAAAACATGACGAGAAAATAGCAGTCTTTGATTTAGGCGGCGGTACTTTTGATATTTCTATATTGGAAATTGGAGAAGGAGTTTTTGATGTGAAAGCTACCAATGGCGACACATTTCTTGGCGGCGATGACTTTGATAACCGGCTGATAAGTTATTTTGCAGATGAGTTTAAAAAAGATAACGGAATCGATTTGCGCGAAGATAAAATGGCTCTTCAACGACTCAGAGAAAATGCAGAAAAAGCCAAACATGAATTGTCAAGCAGCTCTGAAACAGATGTTAATTTGCCCTTCATTACGGCCGATGCATCTGGTCCAAAACACCTGAATCTTAAAATAACACGGGCAAAATTTGAATCACTAGCGGAAGATCTGGTTAATCGCTGTCTTGAACCTTGCCGTAAAGCACTAAAAGACGCAGGATGCACCGCAAAGGATATCAATGAAGTAATTCTGGTAGGCGGGATGACGCGAATGCCTAAAGTACAGGAAATGGTCAAAGAATTTTTTGGAAAAGAGCCGCACAAAGGCGTAAATCCGGACGAAGTTGTGGCCATCGGCGCTGCTATCCAGGGTGGTGTTCTCACCGGTGATGTGAAGGATGTATTGCTTCTCGACGTTACTCCTCTTTCGCTTGGAATTGAAACTCTTGGCAGTGTAATGACGAAACTGATTGAACGTAACACCACCATTCCTACCAGAAAAAGTCAGACTTTCTCTACTGCCGCAGACAACCAGCCGGCGGTTAGTATTCATGTCCTGCAGGGCGAGCGGGAAATGTCTCCTGATAACAAGACCCTGGGACGTTTTGAGCTGGTCGGTATTCCTCCTGCACCAAGGGGTATGCCTCAAATTGAGGTGACCTTCGACATTGATGCAAACGGAATTGTACACGTCAGTGCTAAAGATTTGGGAACAGGGAAAGAACAGGCTATTAAAATTGAATCTTCAGGAGGTCTCTCGGAAGAAGATGTCGAAAAAATGATAAATGATGCAGAGCAGTTTGCAGATGAAGATAAAGCAAAACGAGAAAGTGTTGAAGTAAAAAACCAGGCGGAAACATTGATTTACAGTACAGAAAAATCTATAAGTGATCTCGGAGACAAGTTGCCGGAAGAAGATAAAACTAAAATTGAAGCCTGTAGCGAGCAGCTTAAGAAAAGTATGGAAACAGATGATATGGAAGCCATAAAGAGTGATCTTGAGGCCCTGACTCAGGCATCACACAAAATGGCTGAATTATTATACAGTCAGCAAGCAGAACAGCAGGGAGATGGTTCTGGAGAAGGAAGCGAGGATACACCCGGAAATGATGAAAAATCAGGCAAAGATGATGACGACATAGTTGATGCAGATTTTGAGGAAGTAAAAAAAAGTGACAAGTAGCAGGCAGTATGGTGTCAATGTTCGATGAGCTTGGAACTTGAATTTTGTAACTTGAGATTTTGAACTTGGAACTTGGTATTTGGAACTTTAAATGGCAAAACGCGATTATTATGAGGTGTTGGGTGTATCCCGCAATGCTTCTTCAGACGAACTAAAAAAAGCGTTCCGTAAGGTCGCAATGAAGCATCATCCAGATCGTAATCCGGGAGATAAAAAATCTGAAGAGAAATTCAAAGAAGCATCAGAGGCATTTGAGGTGCTTGGAGACAAAGAAAAAAGATCGCGTTATGATCAATTCGGCCATGCTGCTGAAGGTATGGGCAGTGGAATGGGAGGATTTGGTGCTGCCGGCGGGAGCGGATTTGGGGATGTTTTCGGAGATATTTTCAGCGAGTTTTTCAGTGGCTCTCCTGGGAGCACAGCAAGTCGCGGTGAGCGTGGTTCAGATTTACAGTATAATATGGAAATTTCTTTTGAAGATGCCGTATTTGGTTCGTCAAAAGAAATTGATGTTCCACGCATGGAAACCTGTGATTCATGCAGTGGTCTTGGCGCAGAATCTGAAAAAGATATAAAAATTTGCGGCACCTGCGGCGGGACAGGTCAACAACGGGTCCAACAGGGGTTTTTTAGTGTAGCCACAACCTGCAGCAGTTGTGGGGGGCGCGGCAAAACCATTTCCAATCCATGTAAAACCTGTCAAGGACGTACCCGGGTTTCAAAAACAAAACGTATAAGGGTAAACATTCCTGCCGGTGTTTCCAGTGGATCCAGGATTAAGCTTACCGGTGAAGGTGAGCATGGTGTAAATGGCGGATCTAGCGGAGATCTTTACATAGTTTTGAGTGTAAAAGATCACTCTATTTTTGAGAGAGACGGTGCAGATATCTTTTGCGAAGTCCCAATTAGTTTTGCTCAAGCAACACTTGGTACTGACCTGGAAGTTCCTACTTTGGAAGGAAAAGCAAGGCTTAAAATTCCTGCAGGTACTCAAACTCACAAAATATTTCGTCTCAAAAACCAGGGAATAGCACACCTGAGAGGCGGCGGACGTGGTGATTTGCACGTCAGGATTGTTGTAGAAACTCCGACCAAACTGTCTGAACGTCAAATAGAATTGTTGAAGGAATTCGATGATTGCTGTGACGACGAAAGCAATCCGATTCGTGATAAATTTGTCAAATCCATTAAAAATCTCTTTACCTGAGATTATACTTCTTGACAGTGTCCTGCAGAATCTGTCACTCCTGTTATTGCAGTAATTCCAAAATTACTCGTCTTCCAGAATTTATCAAAACTGTTTTTTCAAACAGGTAGAGACCTAATGTCAATAGCAAATTCGATTCGGCAATCCATGGAGAAAGGCTCGTGGATTCGTCAAATGTTTGAAGCAGGAGCACGTCTCAAAGCAGAGCATGGTTCAGAAAATGTGTTTGATTTTTCCCTGGGAAACCCCATCCTTGAACCTCCGGAAGAAGTACATGTCAAATTAAGGCAACTTTTGGAAAATCCGGAACCGGGAATGCACCGCTATATGCCAAATGCCGGATTTGCGGAAACTCGGGAATACGTTGCTGGCGTAATGCAGGATGAAACCGGTCATCCTTTTGAAAGTGAAGATGTGGTCATGTGCGTTGGAGCAGGAGGCGGCCTGAATGTGGTCTTCAAAGCCCTGCTTGAGCCGGGTGATGAAGTGTTGGCTCTTGCACCGTTTTTTGTAGAATACGGCGCATATGCTCAAAATCACGGCGGCTGCCTGAAAACAGCACAAACTACTGCGGAATTTCAACCGGATCTAAACTCCATCGAAGTAAGCTTAAGTGAACGTATAAAAATTGTAATTATCAACAGTCCAAACAATCCCACCGGTGCAGTTTATTCACAGGAGACATTGGATAAATTAGGGCAGTTGCTGCTTCACAAAGAGAAGGAATTTGGTCATCCGATTTATTTGGTCTCAGATGATATTTACCGCTATCTGGTATTTGATGGGTTAACTAACTGCAACGCATTTCTGAGCTATCCGAATTCAATTTTAGTTAATTCACACTCCAAAGATCTGGGACTTCCCGGTGAGCGAATAGGTTATATTGCTATTCATCCGGACATTATTGAACGTGAAGAGTTGCGTGCAGCACTCGTACTTTGCAACCGTATTCTTGGTTTTGTCAATGCACCTGCGATGATGCAAAAAATATTGCCTCTGCTTGGAAACGCGAGGGTTGATATCTCCGTTTACGAACGATCCCGTGACAAAATAATGTCTATGATTACAGACCTCGGCTTTGAAGCAGTCAAACCTCAGGGTGCATTTTACATTTTTCCTAAATCACCTGATTCTGATGATGTTGCATTCGTGAAACGGGCACAGCAGGAAAACATTTTACTTGTACCTGGAACCGGTTTTGGGGGGCCGGGACATTTTCGGATTTCGCTTTGTTGTACTCAGGAAACAATCGAAAATTCCCGTCCGGGATTTGTGCGTTTAGCAGAACACTATGGTTTATAAAATTTTTCACATAAAATAAAATGGCACAGAAAAAAGTCAATTATCCTTTGGTTGGCGTTATCATGGGCAGTACTTCGGATTGGGAAACAATGAGGGAAGCCTGCGAAGTGCTGGACGAATTAAACGTCAGCTATGAAAAACGTGTAGTTTCGGCCCACCGTACTCCGGAATGGATGTCTGCTTATGCGACACAGGCAGAAGAGCGGGGACTGCAAATTATTATTGCTGGAGCCGGTGGCGCAGCACATCTTCCGGGAATGGTTGCTGCGCAAACTCTGCTTCCTGTAATCGGCGTTCCGGTAAAATCTTCCACTCTAAACGGACAGGATTCGCTGTTGTCGATCGTGCAAATGCCGCGTGGTGTTCCGGTTGGGACGGTTGCTATCGGAGGTGCAGGTGCGCACAATGCCGGACTGCTGGCCGCACAAATTCTCGCAAATAATGATCCTGAACTACGCAAGCGTTTGATTCGGCGTCGTGAACGAGTCCGTAAAACCGTGTTGGAAGCAGAATTACCATGAATTTAGATCCGGAACCTTTGCAGCCCGGCGCAACGATTGGCCTTCTTGGTGGAGGACAGTTGGCACAAATGCTGGTACTCGCCGGTCATGCAATGGGTTTTCGGTTTATGGTTCTCGAACCAAATCCTGACTGCCCGGCTGCGCTAGCAGGAGCTGAACAAATTACTGCAAGTTACACTGACCCTCAAGCGCTGGCAAAATTAGCCGATTCATGTCAACTTGTTACCTACGAGTTTGAAAATGTGGATGCAGAAGCGGTTTCCTGGCTGGAGGAAAGAGTGGATGTTCCGCAAGGCAGTGAAATACTCCGGATTGCTCAAAATCGTCTACGTGAAAAAAAAACACTTGTACGGCTTAATATTCCCGTTGCTCCTTTCCAAAAAATCACTACAGAAAACGAACTTTCACTGGCATTGAAATCGCTTGGCGAACTGATGCTGAAAACCGTTACCGGTGGATACGATGGCAAGGGGCAAGTTCGTATTTCTAAAGTAGAACAAATTCCTGAAGCATTTTCCACTTTATATAGTACAAAAACAGAAATTGTTGCAGAACAATTTGTCTCGTTTGAAAGAGAAGTATCAGTGATTGTTGCACGGAATCGTCTGGGTGAAATTAGTTGTTTCCCGGTTGCAGAAAATGTTCATGAAAAAAATATACTGACCATCAGCCGGATACCTGCTAGGTTAGATTCCAGAGTACGCGAACAGGCACAATTATTAGCAAAACAAATTGCAGAAGGATTGGAACTTGTAGGTGTACTTGCTGTGGAAATGTTTGTTTTGCCTGACGGAAAGCTGATGGTGAATGAGTTGGCTCCTCGCCCACACAATTCAGGTCATTTTACTCAAAACGATTGCGCAACTTCTCAGTTTGAACAGCATTTAAAGGCGATTACAAATTTTCCGCTGGGCTCTACGGAAATGTATAAACCTGCCATAATGCTCAATATTTTGGGCGAGCACTTACCATTGCTGCTGAAAAGATTAAAAGACTTGCCTCCAGAAGCAAAACTGCATCTTTACGGAAAGCAAGAATGTCGTCCGGGCCGCAAAATGGGACACTTAAATTTAACGGCAGACTCACCGGAATCCCTACTGGAACCTCTGGTCAAACTGGGTATTTGGGATGAGGCTTTGCTATACAAAATGCTATAATATTTAGCTGTCAATAATTGCGGTAACATGTATTTTATTTCAGAATCTTTAGCGCTTTTAGCGGCTGACAATAAATCATAAATAACCATGTCCGGGACTCTGCTTTACGAAGGCAAAGCAAAAAAAATATTTTCTTCAGATGATCCAAACATTGTACGGGTTGCCTATAAAAACGATACTACTGCGTTCAATGGTGAAAAATTTGAAAAACTGGAAGGCAAAGGACAGCTCAATAATGAAATTACTACTTTCTTCTTCAACTATCTAGCTGAGCAGGGAATAGCGAGTCACTTTGTTAGAAAAATTTCTGACACTGAACAATTGGTGAAGCGCGTGGAAATTGTTCCCCTGGAAGTTGTGACTAGAAATTTTTCAGCGGGTTCATTGAGTAAGCGCCTTGGCTGGGAAGAAGGCCGAAAACTTCCGGAACCGATAGTCGAATTTTATTACAAGGACGATGAATTGGGTGATCCACTGTTGGCTGATGTTCATATCCACACGCTCGGATTAGCAACAGATGAAGAATTAAATGAATTGCGAAAACGAGCCTTGGAGGTCAATGACTGTTTACTGAAATTATTGTTACCACGGGGCTTATTACTGGTTGATTTCAAGCTGGAATTCGGGCGCGATTCTTCAGGTAATTTATTACTGGCTGATGAAATATCTCCGGACACCTGTCGATTTTGGGATGCGGAAACTCGTGAAAAACTGGACAAAGACCGTTTTCGCCGCGACCTTGGCGGTGTAACTGAAGCCTATGCTGAGGTTTTACGACGCTTAAATTCCAGCTAAAAAACTCATTCACTTTCCACTTACATGCTTAAAGGAATTGTTACTGTTTCTCTGAAACAAGATGTTCTGGACCCACAGGGTCAGGCTGTGTTGCATTCATTACAAACACTTGGGTTCCCGGAAGCACAAAATGTACGCATCGGAAAATCGATCGAAGTCTGGCTGGAAGAAAGCGATTCTCAAAAAGCTGAATCTCGGCTGAAGGAAATGTGTGAGGCACTGCTTGTCAATTCTGTGATTGAAGATTACAGCTTTGAAATAGTGGAGGATTGATGCGTTGTGCGGTTATAGTTTTTCCAGGTTCAAACTGTGATTTTGATCTTTACAAAGCCGCCAATTACATAGAAGGAATCCAGGCTGAATATGTGTGGTACACCAGTGAATCACTTGATGGTTTTGACTCAGTTTTGGTTCCGGGAGGATTCTCTTATGGCGATGCTCTGAGAGCAGGAGCACTTGCTGCACGTGCTCCGATTCTGAAGGCTTTGCAGCGTGCCGCAGATGCTGGAACCCGTGTGCTCGGCATTTGCAACGGATTCCAAATTCTTACTGAATGCGGTCTGTTACCGGGCGCACTGCACCGCAATTCTGGACTCCGATTCATTTGCAAGACTGTTAACCTGGAAGTCTCAAACACAGCAACTTCCTTCACGACAGGATACGCTGGAAGAACTAGCACTCATGTACGTTTAGCGATTGCACACGGGGAAGGCAACTACACTTGCGATTCTGATACTTTGCAAAAACTGGAAGATAACGGGCAGATCGTTTTTCGTTATTCAGGTGACAATCCAAACGGTTCCGTAGCCAATATTGCAGGGATCACAAATGAAGCGGGTAATGTCCTGGGCATGATGCCGCATCCGGAACGAGCCATGGCTGATTGGATGGGAAGTACGGATGGTCGAATTCTATTTGAATCTATGAGGAACTAAGGTACTGAGTTAGAAAATGTGTGATGTATGTGTCCAAAGTTTTGTTAAAACAAGAGATCAAAATAGATACTGAAATTTAATACACCTGATGCACCCTGACGAACCCACCCCGGATCAAATCCACTGCAAAAAAGTATACAAACAAATGGGACTCAACGATGAAGAGTACTCGCTCGTTGTCGAATTGCTGGGGCGACGTCCCAACCTGACTGAAACCGGAATTTTTGGCGTGATGTGGTCAGAACATTGTTCCTACAAAAATTCAAAATCGCTGCTTTCACGTTTTCCGGTTGATGGTCCGAAAGTGCTGCAGGGACCGGGAGAAGGCGCGGGGGTCGTCGATATTGGTGACGGATATGCAGTGGTTTTCAAAGTCGAAAGCCATAATCACCCTTCGGCAATAGAGCCGTATCAGGGTGCGGCAACCGGAGTTGGCGGGATTTTACGGGATATATTTTCGATGGGCGCCCGGCCAGTGGCGGTACTGAATTCATTGCGTTTCGGTCCGCTTTCAGACAGTGAAGCAGACAAAAACAGTATCAGCCGGACACGCTATCTATTTGGAAATGTAGTGGCGGGAATAGCCGGATACGGCAATTGCATCGGTGTTCCAACAGTAGGAGGCGAAGTTTGTTTTGATGAATGCTATACAGGTAACCCATTAGTCAATGCAATGGGTGTAGGCATTTTACGCCACGATCAACTTCAGCACGGTAGAGCTGAAGGTATTGGAAATTCAGTAATTTATGTAGGCGCAGCGACCGGACGTGACGGTATTCACGGAGCAACATTTGCGTCGGAAGAACTCAATGAAGAATCTGATGCTAAACGTCCGGCGGTACAGGTTGGTGATCCGTTCATGGGAAAATTGCTGATTGAAGCATGTTTGGAAGTTTACGAAAGCGGCGCGATATACAGCGTGCAGGATATGGGAGCTGCGGGGCTGACTTGCTCCAGCACGGAAATGTCGGACAAGGGCGGCGTGGGAATGGAGATGAATTTGAATTTGGTACCGCAGCGTGCAGAAAATATGTCTGCTTATGAAATCATGCTTTCTGAATCACAGGAAAGAATGTTGTTTGTGACCAATCCAGGACGTGAAGAAGAGGTTTTCGCGATTTTCAAAAAGTGGGATGTTCCGGCTGTCACCGTCGGACATGTGATTGAAGAACAAGTTTTGCGACTCAAGCATCACGGAGAAAAGGTTGCAGAATTGCCTTTGAATACAGTTTGCGGAGCTAGTCCGGTTTATCAGCGTGAATCAAAAATGCCGCAAGAAGTTATTGAGCGGCAACAGCAAACCGCAATAACTTGGGGTGTTCCGGAAAATCTGCAAATCGTTTTTCAGCAGCTGATTCAAACTCCGGAATTGGCTTCAAAATCATGGGTTTATCAGCAATATGATTTTATGGTACGTACCAGCACATCGGTGCGCCCCGGATCAGATGCGGGAGTGGTACGTGTGGAAGGTACCGACAAAGCTCTTGCCATGAGTATTGACGGCAACTCACGTTATGTTTTTCTTGATCCAAAAACCGGAGGTAAAATTGCGGTGGCTGAAGCCGCGCGTAATGTAGTTTGTTCAGGTGCTCATCCCTTGGCAATTACTGACGGACTGAATTTCGGAAATCCGGAAAAACCGGAAATATTCTGGCAGCTCGAACAAGCCGTTTCCGGAATCGCTGAAACTTGTAACTTTTTGAAATTGCCTGTTACCGGTGGGAATGTCAGCCTCTACAACGAAACCGAGGGTGAGGCGATTTATCCGACTCCGGTGGTCGGCGTGGTTGGTTTGATTGAACATAATGACCACACAACGACTCAGTTTTTTCAAAATTCAGGAGATGTTTTGCTCCTGCTGGGAGATACAAAAAACGAGTTGGGAGGAAGTTCCTATCAACAAATGCAGCTGGGAAAAATCACGGGAATGCCACCGGAACTGGATCTGGATAAAGAGCGAACATTACAGCAAACATTACTAGAAATAATTCGTTCTGGAATTGTGAATTCGGCACATGATCTTTCGCAGGGTGGTTTGGCTTTGGCATTGTTGACTTCATGTACAGAAAATTTTGGAATATTAGTAAACTGGGAGATTGATTTACGTCCCGATATTGCTTTATTCAGTGAGTCTCAATCCCGAATTTTGCTGAGTATTTCTCCTGATAATACGGAGTTGGTAGAAGTCGTCATGCAGAAAAAGGGTGTACCATGCGCCCGTATCGGTAAGGTGGTTTCCAGTGGAACTTCCGGTTCGAACTGTGGGGGCAGTACTGGACGCTTCGATATTTCACTGAACGGCACTCCTGTCATTCAAGCTGAATTGAATCCATTACGAGTGTTATGGAAAAATGCGATTGGGCGGGAAATGGAAATTTCGGTATAGTAATTTATTACGGCCTTGCAAAAAGTAAAAAATCTTTATGATATTAGTGTAGTAGTTTGTACAAGATTTCTCGCTTCGCTCAAAATTGACACTGTTTTAGGAATTTTTACGAAAGTATTATTATTTATTTAACATCTTAAACAAACTTTTTCATGTGCGGCATCTTCGGCGTTTTTAATCATACTCAGGCAGCAGAGTTGACCTATTTCGGATTGCATTCGCTGCAGCACCGTGGTCAGGAAAGCGCGGGGATATGTGTTTCCGATGGAGAAAAATTTCACACGCATCGCGGTACAGGACTGGTGACTGAAGCATTTGGGCAGGATCAACATCTCCAGCTTGCAGGGCACATCGGAATTGGGCATGTGCGCTACACCACAGCCGGTGACACCGGTTTGCTGAACGCTCAACCGTTGGTGTTTCGTTACACCGGTGGACAAGTCGCAGTGGCGCACAATGGAAATCTGGTTAATGCCAAACGCTTGCGAAATCAGTTGGAAAGGCAAGGTTCTATTTATCAGACAAACAGTGATACGGAAGTTGTTCCGCATCTCATCGCACGTTCCGGACCACCCATTGAGCAGGCGATTCCGGATGCGTTGCGTGTGATTGAAGGTGCGTATGCCCTGCTTTTTATGACTGAAACTCAACTGGTAGCTGCACAGGATCCACGAGCTTTTCATCCACTCGCCCTAGGCAAGCTGGATGAGGGTTGGGTGGTGGCTTCCGAAACTTGCGCGCTGGATGTATGTGGAGCAGAATTTGTGCGGGAAATTGAACCCGGTGAAATGCTGGTGATTGACACAGAGGGATTGCATTCACAAACATTCATGCAACCAAGCTCACGCTCGATTTGTTCTTTTGAATATATTTACTTCGCCCGTCCGGACAGTGAAATCGACGGAATCAGCGTGCACAATGTGCGCAAAGAAATGGGGCGTCAAATTTGCCGCGAAGTTCCAACGGAAGCTGATGTGGTGATTGGGGTTCCTGATTCCGGTCTGGCGGCGGCGATTGGATTTGCAGAGGAAAGCGGTTTGCCTTATGAAATGGGTATGATGAAAAACCGTTATGTAGGGCGCACTTTTATTCAGCCAAACCAGGAGCTGCGAAGTAAAGGTGTCCGGATGAAACTAAGTGTTGTAAGAAAAGCAGTTGAGGGGAAACGAGTAATTTTGGTTGATGATTCAATTGTACGTGGCACAACCAGTGGTCGGATTGTGGAATTACTCAAAGCTGCTGGGGCCACCGAAGTTCATATGCGTGTCACATCTCCACCGATTACGCATCCCTGTCTTTATGGAATCGATACAGCACGGCGTATGGAACTGATTTCAGCAACCCAAACTCCGGAAGAAATATGTCAAAAAATAGGTGCGGATTCTTTGCATTTTATTTCTGCTGAAGGAATGATTTCTGCCACTGACAGGAATGATTCAACGCGAGATCGAGGTCATTGTCTGGCCTGTTTCAATGGAAACTATCCCACACCGACTTTTTAAATCTGCCAAATTTAAAAATCATTAACTTAAAAAAACTTGAAAGCTTATCAAAAAGCCGGAGTCGATTTAGCTGCTGCGGATGAAGCGGTTGAGAAACTCAAGCCTTTAGCCAAAAGAACATTACGTCCGGAAGTTTTGAGTGGACTTGGAGGATTTGGCGGATTGTTTGAACTGAACCAAAGCAAGTACAAAAATCCTGTGTTGGTTTCCGGAACAGACGGAGTAGGAACAAAGCTGAAGTTGGCTTTTGAATTAGACCGTCATGACACTATCGGTATTGATCTGGTGGCCATGTGTGTCAACGATATTTTGGTTCAGGGAGCGGAGCCGCTGTTTTTTCTGGATTATTTGGCTTGTGGGAAACTGCTTCCGGAGCGTGTGGAAGATATTGTCAGTGGAATCAGTGAAGGTTGTCTTGAATCAGGATCTGCTTTACTTGGCGGAGAAACTGCAGAAATGCCCGGAATGTATGACTCTGGTGAATACGATTTAGCCGGTTTTGCAGTTGGTGCTGTTGAGCGGAAAAAATTGATTGACGGTAAGCGGATAGAAATTGGTGATCTCCTGCTGGGCTTGCCCTCCAGTGGCGTCCACAGCAATGGGTTTTCACTGGTCCGCAAGATTCTGAAGGATCATAAGCTCAACCTCAAAGATATCCTTCCGGGAACAACAGAAACTTTAGGTGAAGCTTTGCTGACTCCTACCTTAATTTATGTTAAACCAATTTTGAAATTATTAGCAGAAATAGAAATCATCGGAATGTCACACATTACCGGAGGAGGTTTGCCTGGAAATGTACCCCGGATGCTTCCCGAAAAAACACCGGAAGGTTTTGTGCCTGTTGCAGAAATTGAAAAAAGTGAGCATTACAATTCATGGCCTGAATTGCCGATTTTTTCTTTGCTCCAGCAAGTCAGTGGATTACCAGATGAGGAACTGTTTCCGGTATTTAACATGGGAATTGGTTTCGTGATTTGTGTTGCGGAAACTAATGAGGGAATTGCACGGGAAATTTTAACTAAAGAAGGCCAACCTGTTTTCCGGATCGGTCAAATTGTTTCCGGTAATAAACCGGAGGTTTGTTGGAAATGAATATGAGAATTGCCGTTTTTGCTTCAGGACGTGGCTCGAATTTGAAGGCAATTCATGATGCAGTCATTTCCGGGAAACTTGAAGGTGTTTTGCTGGATTTGGCCGTTTGTGACCGTCCGGATGCACCAGTAGTTGATTTAGTGCATAAAAGAAATATTCCGGACTTTATTTTTTGTCCCAAAGATTATGCAGACAAAAATGCATTTGAAACAGTCATTGCGGAAAAGCTCGCTGAAGCAAAAATTGAGCTTGTTGTTTTGGCAGGTTATATGCGTTTGGTAGGAGCCGTTTTGCTGGAAAAATGGGAAGGGCGAATGATAAATCTGCATCCATCTCTACTGCCGGCATTTCCCGGAAAAGATGCCATTGGTCAGGCATGGCGTGCAGGAGTTAAAGAAACTGGTGTGACAGTACATTTTGTTAATGCTGGTATGGACACGGGTCGTATTTATTTGCAACAAAAAGTAACAGTCGATCCGGATGATACAGAAGAAAGTTTGTCCGAAAAAATTCATCTGCTGGAACATAAATTGTTACCGGATGCAATTCTGAAAATTATGCAGGAAATGTAAATGGATATTTTGGTTATCGGCGGCGGAGGTCGTGAACATGCTATAGTCTGGAAACTTAATAACAGAGGACATAATATTTTTTGTGCTCCTGGCAATCCGGGAATTGCAGATATTGCAGAATGTGTGTCTTTGCAGGTAAACCAAATGAAAGAACTGGCGGATTTTGCTCAATCAAACAAAATTGATTTAACCGTGGTTGGTCCGGAAGATCCGTTGACAAACGGGATTGTAGATCAGTTTGAAAAACGCAGCCTGTTAATTTTTGGTCCAAATCAGGAATCTGCACATTTGGAAGGCAGCAAGGCATATGCAAAGAAAGTGATGGAACGTTTCAATGTTCCTACCGCAGCGTATATGGAATTTGATGATTTCGAGGAAGCCTTGTCCTATGTTGAAGAGCAGGGATTTCCGATCGTAATCAAAGCCGATGGATTAGCTGCCGGTAAGGGAGTGACTGTTGCAGAAACAATTGAAGAGGCAGAGACTGCACTGCAGGCTGCAATGCTCCAGAAAATATTTGGTGAATCCGGAACAAAGGTTGTGATCGAGGAATGTTTGCTTGGTGAGGAAATGACAGTTTTGGCTTTTGTTGATGGAAAGACTGTATTGCCGATGGTTCCGTCACAAGATCACAAACCGGTTTTTGATGGAGATCGAGGACCGAACACGGGAGGAATGGGAGCCTATTCACCAGTTCCACATCTCGAAAAATGGATTCCTGAGATTGAGAAAAATATCATTCGGCCTGTTGCTGAAGGTTTGGCCGCAGAAGGAACACCTTACCGGGGTATACTCTACACGGGCTTGATGCTTACTGAAAATGGACCGAAAGTAATAGAGTTTAACGTACGTTTCGGTGATCCTGAAGCGCAGGTAATTTTGCCACTTCTGGAAAATGATTTGGCAGAAGTATTATTGGCAGTTGCAGAAAAACGACTTCATGAAATAGACTTATCCTGGAAACCGGGAGCCTCAGTTTGTGTAATCGCTGCTGCACCGGGTTATCCCGGACCACCCATCAAAGGTTTGCCAATTTCACTGCCGAAAAATTTCACAGCAGAAAAACAAATTTTTCATGCAGGCACAGCGTTACAGAATGAGCAGCTCGTTACAAACGGTGGGCGTGTTTTTGGAGTTACTTCTCAGGGCACAAACATTGCGGAAGCCAGGCAGCGAGCCTATTCGCTGATGGAAGGGGTAAGTTTTAAAGGGAAACATTTTCGGCGTGATATTGCTTCCAAAGCATTGAACTAAAAAACTGTTTATGTTCCACTACTCATTAGGGTAGTATTTACCTACCTAAAAGAAATGCATTCCCCACCTTTTAGAGGGTTGTCTCAATAATCATTTTATAGTAAATTGCATAGACATTAAATAACTTAGCTGAACCTTGTTCTAGAAAAACCCTTATGGACAGTGTGGTTACCCACGACTTAGTTTTTCCCTATCTCCTTCGAAAGGTTACGGAAAAAGCTGCACTGGCATCATATAATTGGATTGGACGCGGCAACAAAACTGGGGGAGACAGTGCTGCAGTTGAAGCAATGCGGGCATCTTTGGAAGAGTTAAAAATTAACGGAACAATTGTTATTGGTGAAGGGGAAAAAGACGAAGCACCTCAATTATACAATGGTGAAGTATTTGGAAACAAGGATGCGTCAGATCAACTTGATATTGCCGTTGATCCCTTAGAAGGAACGACATTTTTAGCAGACGGTCAAACCAACGCAATGGCTGTCATTGCTACGGCCCCAAAAGGGACAATGTTTGACCCGGGCCCTGCTTTTTATATGGAAAAATTTGCAGCACCTGCAGAAACCAGGGGCAAGATCGATATGGATTGGCCAATAGATAAAAAGCTACTCACGGTTGCCAAGTTAATTGAAAAAGATATTGAAAATTTAACGGTTTTTGTTTTAGACAAGCCAAGGCATCGAAGCCTTATTGAGGAGATTCATCATGCCGGTGCTCGTGTTTCTCTTTATCCTGCAGGTGATATTGCCGGCGCTTTAATGGCGGCAATTCCGGATTCTGAAGTAGACGTACTGATGGGTACCGGTGGAACTCCGGAAGGGATAATTTCTGCTAGTGCGATTCGGGCAATGGGAGGAGAGTTTCTGGGAAGGCTTAATCCGCAGCTTGCTACTGAACTTGTTCGGGTCAGGGATGCAGATTTGGATACCAAGCGCTGGTATGACCGTGATGAGTTGATTGGGTCGGACGATGTTCATTTTTGTGCCACCGGAATTACTTCTGGAATGTTATTTAGTGGAGTAAATCAAACTAAACACCATTTCCGGACGGAAACTTTAATTGTGACAGGCACCAGAAAAGAAATGGTGTCGCTAACCAATTGGCACAGGCGCTGAGGCAAACTGAATATTAGTGCAAAAGGCAAAAATGAAAAAGGCGCGCTTTGTCTTGCTCCCAGACGTTTGCATTATTTATTGAAACTAGATCTATAAACGAGAAAAACCATGCCGAAAAACCGTGTTGATCGCCCGATAATTCTGGGGATTGTAGGAGATTCTGCAGCAGGTAAAACCACTCTTGCCGCCGGAGTTGCCCAGATACTCGGAAAAGATCAAGTTGTGACAATATGTACAGACGATTATCATAAGTTTGATCGTGCAAAACGTGCCGAAAATAAGACATCTGCGCTTGATCCAGAATGCAACTATCTTGATGTTATTGAAAATGATCTGAATAGTTTACGCAACGGCAAAGCCATCATCAAACCGGTATACAGTCATCATGATGGTTGCTTTAAAGCTGCTGAATATATTGAACCGAAACCCTACATTGTAGTGGAGGGTTTGCTTGGTTACAGTACGAGGACCATGCGCAACAACTATGATGTGAAAATTTATTTGGATCCGGAGGAGGAGTTGCGTGTTCGCTGGAAAGTTATTCGGGATACAACAAAGCGCGGTTACACGGAGGAGCAGGTATTGGCCTCTCTGAAAAAGAGGAAAGATGACAGCCCGGCATACATTCAGCCGCAGCGTACTTTTGCCGATATGGCAATTCAGTTTTATCGACCGGAAGGCATGGAAGATGAACTTGGGCCGGGACTCAATGTCCGGCATACTTTACGGCCCACCTTGCCGCATCCTGATCTTACTTCATTGCTGGATGTCGGAGAGAATACAGGAATCTCTCTTGATTTGGCACGTGACAAAGATGGGAAACCAGTCGATATTCTTGATATACATGGTAGTATCGAAACTCATCGCGCAAGTAAACTTGAGGAACTGTTGTGGGGTTTGATTCCAGAAGCACAACATTTGCGTGCAAATAAACGTTCCATTGAAGAATTGGGAAAAATTATTATCATAAGTCATCCTCTGATGCTGACTCAAATGCTGATTGCCTATCATATGGTGAAAGCTGCATTGGGACATCATGCAATCTAGAAACTAGAAAATAAAATAGAAACCGGACAACTTTTGTATAAATTATTTATAGCTAATTGATTTCACTATGACTGTTTCTCTTCGCCATCAAGACATGGCAAACGCACTCCGTTTTTTAGCAGCGGATGCTGTACAAAAAGCAAACTCAGGTCACCCAGGAATGCCGATGGGCATGGCGGATGTAGCAACCGTATTGTTCACCCGATTCTTAAATTTTAAAGCAAGTGATCCGGATTGGCCTGACCGGGACCGCTTTGTCTTGTCTGCAGGGCATGGTTCAATGCTGCTTTATTCACTGCTTCATTTGACAGGTTACGAGGATTTTACGCTGGACGAACTGAAAAATTTTCGACAACTTGGTTCAAGAACAGCCGGACATCCGGAATATGGACACGGTGCAGGAATTGAAACCACGACTGGACCGCTTGGACAAGGGATTGCGAATGCTGTTGGAATGGCGCTTGCTGAACGAATGCTCGCTGAAAGATTTGGAAGCGACATAGTAGATCATTACACCTATGTCATTGCCGGAGACGGATGTTTGATGGAAGGAATAAGTCACGAAGCAGCCTCATTCGCAGGACATTTGGGTCTGGGGAAATTGATAGTGCTATTTGATGACAATGGAATTTCCATTGACGGATCCACCGATCTTGCTGTCAACGATGATCAACTGATGCGTTTTGGAGCTTGCGGATGGGACGTCTCATTCTGCGACGGACATGATCCGGATGCAATTTCTGCGACCATCAACGCTGCAATAGAAAATCAAGACAAGCCGTCACTGATTGCCTGCAAAACGATGATTGGTTTTGGATCACCAAACAAAGCCGGAACTGCCGCTACACACGGAGCACCACTTGGTGGTGATGAAATTACGGCTACACGAGAAGCGCTTAACTGGCCACATCCCGTTTTTGAGATTCCTGAAGCAATCGGAAGTGCGTGGCGCAGGATCGGGTCAATGAAAAGTGCTAAAATAGAAGCCTGGCGTAAACGTTTAGCTGAGTCCGGACGAAAGGAAGAATTTGAACGCGTAATTTCCGGAACACTTCCGGAAAACTGGGAAGCTCCTTTACGGGATTTCAAGCTGAAGCATTCCACAGAAAAAACAAAAGTAGCCACCCGTAAAGCAAGTCAGGAAACACTGGATGTGTTAGCAGAAGTAATTCCGGAATTGGCTGGTGGTTCTGCTGATTTGACCGGATCAAATTTGACAAAGGCTAAATCACAAATACCAATTACACCAGGTGACTTTTCGGGAAGTTATATTCACTATGGAGTTCGGGAGCACGGAATGGCTGCTGCCATGAACGGCATCGTTCTGCATGGTGGATTCATTCCGTATGGCGGAACATTTCTGATTTTTACTGATTATTGTCGACCATCAATACGTTTGTCTGCCTTGATGAAACAGCGTGTGATTTACGTGATGACACATGATTCCATTGGTTTGGGTGAAGACGGACCAACCCACCAACCGGTGGAACACCTTTCCAGCTTACGTGCGATTCCGAATTTGAATGTGTACCGACCATGTGATATCGTAGAAACTGCTGAATGTTGGGCTGAAGCACTGACAACATCCTCCACACCTTCTGTGCTTTCTCTCTCCCGCCAGGGTCTGCCATGCCTGCGAACCGAACACACTGACGAAAATTTAAGTACAAAAGGGGGATACGTCCTGGCCGGAGCTGAAGGTAAACGGGATGTGACATTGATCGCTTCTGGATCGGAAGTTTCCATTGCCATGGAAGCACATGATCAATTGAAAGCTGAAGGCGTTTCAGCTGCAGTAGTCTCCATGCCTTGTTTGGATTTGTTTGAATCTCAGGACAAAGATTACCGGAATGAGGTAATTCCTTCCGGAATTCCGGTAGTTGTTGTGGAAGCAGGCGTTGAGCAAAGTTGGGGGCGTTATCTTGGGGAAGACGGAGAATTTGTAGGCATGAAAAGTTTTGGGGCATCCGCACCGGCAAACGACCTTTTTGAACATTTTGGTATCACTACGAAAAATGTAGTGGAGGCAGCAAAAAGAATTACGAAAAAATAACCGCCATGAAAATTGAAAATACTAAGAAATCCCTTTACGTTTATCAGCGAACTTGGCAGCTTTTCCTTAATCCTTAATTCTAAATCTGAGAATAAATTATGGCTTTAATATCTTTAAGACAATTACTTGATCATGCGGCAGAAAACAGCTACGGCGTTCCGGCGTTCAATGTTAACAACATGGAGTAAATTCAGTCGATTATGCAGGCGGCGAAAGCTACGGATTCGCCTGTAATTTTGCAGGCCAGCAGGGGAGCACGTTCCTATGCAGGTGATATTTTTCTGAGGCATTTGTTTGATGCAGCAGTTGAAATGTATCGGACATTCCGATTTGCATACACCAGGATCACGGAAATAACTTCGAAACTTGTCTCTCTGCAATGGCCAATAATTTCACCAGTGTAATGATGGACGGTTCCCTGGAAGAGGATGCTAAAACACCGGCTTCTTATGAATACAATGTTGGCATCAGTTCAAAAGTCACTGAGGTGGCGCATAAAATTGGTGTGTCGGTAGAAGGTGAACTTGGCTGTCTGGGTTCATTGGAAACCGGTGAAGGCGAAAAAGAAGACGGACATGGTTTTGAAGGTAAATTATCGCAGGATCAACTACTGACTGATCCTGATCAAGCTACTGATTTTGTAAAGAAAACACAGGTTGACGCACTGGCTGTAGCGATAGGTACTTCTCACGGTGCATACAAATTCAGCAGGAAACCTGATGGAGATATACTAGCGCTGAATGTGGTCAAAGCCATCAACAAAAGATTACCCGGCCTACACATGGTCATGCACGGCTCAAGTTCGGTCCCGCAAGAACTACAGGACATTATCAATGCAAATGGCGGGGAAATGCCTCAGACCTGGGGCACGCCTGTGGACGAAATTGTTGAGGGCATCAAACATGGTGTCCGGAAAGTTAATATCGATACTGATTGTCGCATGGCGATTTCTGGTCAAGTCAGGAAAATATTACTAGAAAAGAAAACGGAGTTTGATCCACGCAAATTCACAAAGCCGGCGACTGACGCCATGCAGGTGGTTTGTGAATCTCGCTACGAAGTCTTCGGGACGGCAGGCAATGCAACGAAGTTAAAACCACTTCCGTTGACAGCAATGGCGGGGCGTTATAACTCAGGTGAATTGGAACAAAAAATTCAATGACTTTTGAGAATTAAGGTGGTAGCACTTCGCTGATTTACCCTGGTTGGAGGGAAAAACTGGGTGTCTGAATAGTAAAACAACAAAACATGATGATTGCATAAAAAGTACAGAATCGTAAAATTTATTTAAAAACAAAATCATAGATGTTACAGAAGGAAAAAATAAAAACAGTTCTCTGTACTCTCTGCTACTCAGAAGTTACACGGCATTTGCTTCTTTAAATCTGTTAGAGTTTCATTACAAAGAGCACCTCTCATGAAAACCATAAAAATTTCCCCTTCCATTCTATCCGCAGATTTTTCTCGTCTGGGTCAACAAGTCCGTGAAGCTGAAGATGCAGGGGTAGATTACATCCATGTGGATGTAATGGACGGACATTTTGTTCCCAACATCACAATTGGCCCTGTGATAGTGAAAGCCTTGCGTCCCGTTACCAAACTGCCGCTGGATGTACACTTGATGATTGAAAATCCGGAATGTTATATTGAGGATTTTGCCAAAGCCGGAGCTGATATAATTACCGTGCATCAGGAGACATGTCCACACCTGCATCGTAACATTCAGCAAATTCATGATTTAGGAATCCGTGCCGGTGTCAGTCTCAATCCCTCCACCCCTGTGAGTACATTGGATGAAATTATCGCAGAAGTAGACCTGGTACTTGTGATGTCAGTCAATCCCGGATTTGGCGGACAGTCCTACATTCCTTCCTGTACAGGCAAAACAAAAAAGTTACGCGAGATGCTTGACTCATGTGGGTCGTCTGCAGATTTAGAGGTGGATGGCGGCGTTAATGTTGACACAGTTTGTGAAGTTATTGGCGCTGGAGCCAATGCCTTTGTTGCCGGCTCCGCCGTTTTTAACGACAAACAGAGTGTAGCAGAAAATGTACGTCTTCTTCGAGAAAAAATAGATTCTGCCTGAATGTTCAAGTTCTCCTTTTTATCCAGCTTTTAAAAAGCTGGAACCTTTCAGTAAATTAAAGGATAGTGGGCAGCTGAGATAGAATGTTTTCTACTAATCTTCTTTGCAGTTGTTCTTCCTTTGATTTCCCATGTCAACTAAGACCTGCCTTAACATTGTTATTGCCGACAAGAACTCTCTGCTGGTCAAAGGTCTGGCAGAAATGTTTAAGCAAGATGATCGTTTTGATGTCCGAGCTACAGCAACTGATGGTGAATTGTTTTTGAAGTTGGTTGAGCGAATTAGTTTTGATGTAGGAATTATAGGCTGGAAAATGCCTTATTCTGATGGACACCGGGTTTTGACGAATCTCCGTGAACGTGGAAGTTCTATTCGAGTTGTTGTTTACAGTGGTGCAGATGTATCCAGGCAGGTTCGTGTTTTGGGCGGAGCAGGCTTTTATTCAAAAGCAAAACCGCCGGAAGGGTTAATTGATTTAGTCTGCCAGGTGGGTCAGGGAAATAGTATTTTCCCATATGAAAAGCATGAAGCTAAAACTGACCTTCGTCTTTCAAGTTTGACTTCAAGGGAACTGGAGATTCTTGAAATATTGTCGCAGGGATATTCCAATAGGAAAATTGCCGGCAAATTAGAGATTTCAGACAATACTGTAAAATTCCATCTGAAAAATATTTTTGAAAAGATTCAGGTGGACAACCGCACTCAAGCGGTTGCCTTTTATAACCAGTTACAGAAAGAGAAATTATGAATAAAATATTATTTATTTCTTTAGCATTATTTGTTGCCGAAACAGTCAGTGCTGAGGAAGGGCTTCATTCATATCTATTTTTTGGTAACAGTGGACAGACGATTGAAGATACAAATGAATCCATCTCAGCTGCACTTAGTGTTTCCGGAGTCCATTGTCACAGAAAAATTTAATGCCTTTCCTTGAGTCCAAAATAATTCCTACTTAAAAAGAACAATGGATCGTTACTAACCCATTGTTCTATTGAATTTATGATGTAGATATATTGGTGCACTGGTTTTTGATACCATTTCTCTCGATTAGTATATTGATTTCATTTTCCAGCAAATGCGCTCTTTCATAGCTTTCTATTGACTCCATATCTAAGAAAAGACGAGGGTAGTTTCCATAC
>Ga0208205_100005_pt1 | contig 37930 bp, 33 predicted proteins | sample DeeseametaMP1494_FD_184185 | JGI IMG/M metagenome (GOLD analysis project Ga0208205, IMG submission 184185) | Marine microbial communities from the Deep Pacific Ocean - MP1494 (SPAdes) | ecosystem: Environmental > Aquatic > Marine > Oceanic | place: South of Fiji, South Pacific Ocean | collected... | reverse complement strand
AGTGTTTTTTACAAGTCGCTGGTTGGGCGAAGTCGAAACCAGCATCTTGGCCGAATGTTCCCTTCGACTTTGCTCATGGAAAAATTTGTAACAACAGTAAACGCTTGACTCTGTACTTGCTTAAAAGGTTAAAAATGCAAAAGTCCACTTAACTTACAAAACAAGTTGTTCATTCGTTATAGCTCAACATAAACACAATGGAACTTCTGAACAGTAGTTCTGTTTGAAGCTACCCCAGTCCGGGACACAATGTCCGGACTGGTGATATTCTGGAAGGTAGAATTAGTGAAAGCGAACAGTAGTGAAAGCTTTACCTTTAACTTCAAATTCCTGATAGGAACCAGAGGCCTCTCCTCCGCCGACCAACTCTACATTTGTTGCTCCAACATAATCGACAGCACCGCCGCCTGCCAGGATTCGCAGAGCTTTGCCCAATTCACCTGGCATAATTTTTTCACCTGGAGCGTTGGCGACTGCCAGCACATTTGATGCGAGGGCTGCTCGGTCGGTTGAACCGCCGGACTGCATGGCAAGTACGAGAAGCGCAGCTGCGTCATAAGACTCACCTGTGAAAGGTCCTCCGCCTTTGATTCCAGCACCTGTTGCCATTTCAGCAAAACTTGCAGCACCTTTTGAATCAGTTCCTGGAACTGTTCCGAAAGTGCCGGAAAGATCACCATCAATGTTTTTCAGTAATGTGTCACCATACATTCCGTCAGCAAGAATGAACTTGTCAAAGGCACCCGAATCGATTGATGTCTGAATCATATGACGCCCACCCTGATCGACATAACCGAAGACAGCGAGTACGCCGGCTCCAGAAGCATCCAGAGTACCGACTTCTGCAGAATAATCTGCTTTTCCGTCTTCATGAGGAACTGTTGCGCTCACTTTTCCGCCTAAACCTTTATATGCACTGATGAAGGAGTCAGACAAACCTTTTCCATAATCATTGTTGGTGAAAGTAACAGCAACTTCGCTAATTCCACGCTCCAAGACGATTTCTGCCAATATCTGCCCCTGGCGTGCGTCAGAAGGTGCAGTACGGAAGAAATATCCGTTATCTGCAATTGTCGACAGTGCAGGTGAAGTCGCTGATGGAGAAATCATCGTAACGCCGTTAGGAACAGCAACATTATTGGCAATTGCTGTTGTTACTCCGGAACAGTCTGCTCCCATGATTCCTGCTACTTTGTCTGAAGTGATCAGTCTTTCTGCTGCGGCAGTAGCGGCCGCGGCATCGATGCATGTTGAATCTGCACGGACAACACTGATCTTTTGTCCGCCTAGTAGTTGACCTGAATCCGAAGCTTCTTTGAAGGCCAATTCTGCGGAATTGGCCATGTCCGGAGTCAGGGATTCAATTGGACCGGTAAAGCCCAAAATAATTCCCATCTTTATATCAGCTGCAGCAAAAGCCGGAAGAATCATTGCTCCAGCGGCTATCAGTGCAAGCTTTTTGAGGATACTATTTTTACTCATACTTCTCCTTTTCAAAAAGAAAAAATAACTTAGTTTATGATTGAATGCAACCGGAGACCATTCTCCAGTTTTACCCTGAGAAAGAGTAAATTTGAATGAATTTTCAAACCTAACTCCTTTTCTGTTCTATACAGGTGCCAGTAAAACTATCATGTTTGCTGATAATTACAAGAAAATTATATAAAAAACTTGCTAAAAGTGATTTTTCGCAAATAAACTGCCCCGATTACAATTGAAATACAATTTTGGCTGGAGTAGAATGCAGTTGTTTATATTACAAAAATTTTGTTTCAATCTCATAAACACACGGATTTCAATGTCATAAACACACGGAATTAATGCCTGTTACTTATTCAAGGCACTAAGGCAAAAGGTGAGTTGCAAAGTTTCAGGGTTTCAGATGGTAGCCCCGAACACCGTTTCGGGGAAAATTAAGATGGTAGCCCCGAACACCGTTTCGGGGAAAATTAAGATGGTAGCCCCGAACTCCTTTTCGGGGGGGATTTCAAAGAAACACTTAGATAAATTAATGACAGAATCAGCCAAAAATACGACTGAAATTCTTTTTATCTGCATGGGGAATATCTGTCGCTCTCCAAGCGCAGAGGCCGTTATGCAGGCTTTGGTAAAAAAGAGAGGACTGGAAAACGAAATCCTTTGTGACTCCGCCGGAACGATTGATTATCACATGGGCAATCCTGCTGATGCGAGGATGCAGGAACATGCTGTTTTGCGTGGTTACGAACTGAACAGTATTTCACGTCCATTTGAGGAAGATGATTTTGAGAAGTTTGACTTGATAATAACGATGGATGAAGACAATTATCAACAAATCCAGTGGAACGACCAAAGTAAGAAATATGCAGAAAAGATTCGGCGCATGACGGATTTTTGCAGTTCAAAAACAGTTTCTGAAGTTCCTGATCCATATTACGGTGGTGAGCAGGGTTTTGAAAATGTGCTGGATATTCTTGAAGATGCCTGCCAGGGTTTGCTGGAATTCATCACGACAAAAAAATAATGAATTCTGATTTAAAGTCCAGAATAGAAGAAATTCTCTCAGAGCCTGTAAAATCAACGGCTGCTGTGTCCGGAGGTTGTATTGCAGATTCACGTAAATTAGTAATGAACTCCGGAAGAGTGTTTTTTCTCAAACAGGTTCGTGACGGCAGTTCAGGAACGTTTGAATCTGAAGCTCGTGGGCTGGAAGAGTTGCGAAAAGCCGGCGCTGTATGGGTTCCGGAAGTTGTGGCGCAAGGTCCGGATTATTTGCTCTTGGAATGGATTGTGGAGGGAAAGGAAAGTACAGATTCAAGCATGGAGGAGTTGGGTTTTCAATTTGCAAAACTGCACCACTTCTCTGGTGAAATATTTGGTTTTCCGGAAGACAACTATTTAGGCGATTCGCCGCAATCAAACTCACCTTCTAAAAACGGCAGCGCTAATTGGCCCACTTTTTATGTGGAAAATCGTCTGCAGTTTCAAGCCGGATTAGCAGAAAAAAACGGATATGCGACTCCTGAACTGCAAAATCTGCTTGAGCTATTGTACAAAAAAATACCGGATTTACTTTCGGGTACAGAGGATAAACCTTCTCTGCTGCATGGGGATTTATGGTGCGGAAATTATTTAATCGATCAAAATGGTAAACCGTGGCTGATTGATCCTGCGGTTTATTACGGACATCGGGAAGCTGATTTGGCAATGACTTCGCTTTTTGGTGGTTTCAGTAAAACTTTCTATTCTGCATACGAATCAGCTTTTCCGCTTGTTCCTGGTTATCCTGAAAGGGAACCGCTTTACCAACTATATCACCTGCTGAATCATCTTAACCTGTTTGGAACCGGATATTACAGACAAGTAATTTCAATCCTGAAACGCTATGCCGGATGAGATCTAAACGAAGTATAAATTCCTCATAGAACTCGTTCAAACAATGTCTTCATTGCTTCCCAGGATTTCCTGTCAGCATTTTCATTGTAGGCAAGCGGAAGGTTAAACTTTTTTCCGCGTTCATCAGCAGCAGGGTTTGAAAAACCATGCAAGGCTCCTTCGTAAGAAATGAATTCAAAGATGGCCCCCGCAGTATCCATCTCAGACTTGAACTGATCAATTGCTTCCTGTGAAATAAACTGGTCTGAGGCGCCGTGACATACCAACACCTCAGCTTTTATTTCTCCAGCTGCAGGTGTATGGAATGAATCCAGGGCTCCGTGAAAACTCACCACAGCCCTGAGATCCATTCCTAAGCGAGCCATGTTCAAAACCAGTGCGCCTCCGAAACAATAACCAATCGCCCCAAGGCGCCTGGAGTCAGACAGTGGGTGCTTCTTAAGTACATTGTAGGCTGCCTGAACACGGTCTTTAACGATTTTTTTATCGCTGATTACTGTATTCATCAGCGATCCTGCTTCGTCAGGATTGTCTACTGTTTTACCTTCACCATACATGTCGACACCCATTGCGACGAAGCCAAGCTCAGCAATTTGTTTAGTTCTTTTTTGGATGTATTCATTCATTCCCCACCATTCTGGAAAAACCAGGACTCCAGGCCGCTTCTCATTGGTAGTTTCATCCCAGGCCAGATATCCCTTAAATATTGTGCTTTCCACAGAGTAGGATGTGTATTCAGTGTGTATGCTCATTTTTTTCCCCCTTAATTTGGTGTACTCGACAGTCACGAGTTTTGTCGTGTCATCCCGAACGTATGTGAGGGATCTTGTACGATATCAGCACTTTATCGGATCTTTCCCTTTGCTAGAGATGACAAGTCAATGTCAATAATATCAGTATCTTACGAAAACTCATGAATCACGATTTAGTGTATATGATCAAACTTCAAGCTCACATGTTTACCGGCACTCACGTTTTATTGGATGAGAGCCCAAACTAATTTCGTGTAACCGGCAGTTTAACTGAACCAATGTATTATTACAAATTTTTTCGGACTACTCCCCCTCATGTGTAATTGTGAGTCAGGTTCTATAAAGTGACCTTGATTTTTTCAGCATTTCCTTTTAGTTTTTGCTCTCAATCATGTTTTAGTGAACGACTCCAAATTGAAACTGACTTAACTTACCAGACATTGCAAGGATAATTTTCATTTTTTGCAGTGAGTTTTTGGTCAATTATTTTATTTTTTAGTGTTTCGTAAGTTGTTTATTCTTTTTTGGTAGATTTATAAAGAATATGTTTGACACTTTCGTTTCAAGATGTAGAATGCTCTACTGCCTAAGATTATTTTTATTTAAGTTTTATATATAAGGAAAGATGAGTTCTAGCGAAGCTTATGTCAGTTTCCAGGGTGTTCAAAAAAGCTATGACGGCGAAACACTCGTCGTCAAAGATTTGAATTTAGACACGCAAAGAGGTGAATTTCTAACTATGCTTGGTCCTTCAGGTTCAGGAAAGACTACCTGTCTGATGATGTTAGCTGGATTTGAAACAGTGACTCACGGTGAAATAATTCTCGATGGGACCTCCATCAATAACGTTCCCCCACACAAAAGAAATATCGGCATGGTATTCCAGAACTATGCTTTGTTCCCACACATGACTGTCAATGAAAATCTGGCTTTTCCCCTGCAAGTCCGAAAGATGTCAAAAAGCGATATTGAAGACCGTGTTAAAAATGTTCTGGATATGGTGCAGTTGGGTTCTTTCGGTTCACGCCGTCCGATGCAACTTTCCGGAGGTCAACAGCAGAGAGTTGCAGTGGCACGTTCTTTAGTATTTGAGCCTAAACTTGTTTTGATGGATGAACCATTGGGCGCGCTTGACAAACAACTGCGTGAGCAAATGCAGTATGAAATAAAGCATATACACGAAAATCTGGAAGTAACAGTGGTTTATGTGACTCACGATCAAAGTGAAGCCTTGACCATGTCCAACCGCATTGCGGTTTTTGATGACGGCGTAATTCAGCAACTGGCCGAACCGGATTTGCTTTACGAAGCACCGGAAAATGCTTTTGTGGCCCAGTTCATTGGGGAGAACAACACCCTTTACGGTAAAGTCATCGGTCTTGATGGCGATATATGTACGGTAGAGGCAGAGAATGGGGATAAACTAAAGGCACTTGGCGTCAACATACAGGGAGTAGGTTTTGACACCATGATTTCACTTCGTCCTGAACGAGTTGAAGTTAATCCGGAAAGTGGGCAATGCTCAAGTACTGTTACAGGAAAAGTAGAAGAATTGATTTATCTGGGAGATCATATTCGCTCCCGTATGAACGTTTGTGGTCATGACGATTTTATCGTCAAGATTCCAAACTCTGCAAACCATGCACAATTGAGTCCCGGAGATACGGTTCAAGTTGGCTGGAAAGCAGAAGATGCACGTGCATTGGATGTACTTGTGTCATAAGATGCTGGAATAAAGGAGTTGGCCATTGGATTTACTCAAACTGCCAGCATCACGCTGCCAGCATCTTTTAATAGGAGGTCCCAATTCAGGGATTTCTGAAAAATAGCCCGTTGTGGGTTTTTTAATTGTAAAAAAGGAGATAGTATGAAAAAATTCATACGAGCTATGGCGGCAACTGCTGTTATGGTAATGGTCGGCTTTGTCGGTCAGGCAATGGCAACCGAGTTGGTTGTTGTATCGTGGGGTGGTGCTTATACTGCCAGTCAGCAGAAAGCTTACCATGCCCCGTATATGAAGTTAAATCCTGGCATCACTATCATCAATGATGATTCTGCCGGATCAGCGGTCGCAAAATTACGTGCGATGAGCCAAGCAGGTAATGTCACCTGGGACTTGGTTGATGCAGTTGCATCAGACACAATGATACTTTGTGACGAAGGCATTATTGAGGTTATCGATCACGACAGAGACTTGGCGCCAGCTCCGGACGGAACTCCGGCTTCCAAGGATTTTGGAGGTTTCATTGTTTCCGAATGCTTTGTTCCTCAGATTGTGTATTCGACGACTTTTGGTTACCGTAAAGACTTGGTTTCACGTCCGATGTCCAGTATTTGCGATATCTTCGATCTTAAGTCTTTTCCCGGTAAACGCTCTTTGGAGAAGAAGCCAATTAATAACTTGGAATGGGCACTGATCTGTGACGGTGTTGCTCCGGCTAAGGTTTATGATGTCTTGGGTACAAGTGCGGGAGTAGATCGTGCATTGGCGAAATTGGATACGATCAAAAGTCAAGTAGTCTGGTGGACTGCCGGAGCGCAAACTCCACAGTTATTGGCTGACGGCGAAGTTATTGTAGGTTCAACTTACAACGGTCGCCTATTTGCTTTGATCGAGGAGCAAAAGCAACCAATAGCCATGCTCTGGGACTGGCAGGTGTTTGACCTTGACGGTTGGATTGTTCCTAAAGGTACTAAAAACAAAGCTGAGGTCATGAAGTTTTTGCGTTTTGCAACCGATACTCAGCGTCTTGCTGACCAGGCCAAATTCATTTCATATGGCCCGACTCGTGCGTCTTCCGCACCTCTTGTAGGAAAACACGCAACTCTTGGAATCGAAATGGCTCCGCATATGCCGACTGATCCCAACAATGCAAAAACCACTCTGCTTTTCAACTATGAGTTCTGGGCAGACCATCGTGACGACCTTGATGCCAAGTTTAACGCTTGGTTGTTGAAGTAATCATCCAGTTGGACAAATACGAATCTTTCGTAGGCCGGGTTGGCGTTAGCGTAACCCGGCTTGTTCATTCTCAATTTGTTGGATTACGCTACTCATTTAAATAGGTGCATAGTATTAATTTGACGACAGTATTTGCAGCTATCTTTAAATGATAAGCTGAATCGGTTTACTTTGTTTTCTTACCTATTTGATGGAAATTCCCCAAGAAAAATCTGTTTTAGTTACCGCCGACGGTACTCCGCTCAAGATTAGCTTGGCGAGGGCACAACGTCGTAGTAAAATTGTTGCATTCTCAATGGTTTTACCTCTGCTGATTTTTATCCTGATTGCCTTTCTGATTCCAATTGCTGATATGCTGTCGCTATCAGTGGACAACTCAATTACACAAGAAATTCTGCCAAAATCAGTAATAGCTTTACAAAACTGGGATGAAGCTTCTGGAGAACTTCCGGATGAAGTAGTATTTGCTGCAATGGTTGAAGAAATTAAAAAAGCAAAAATCGCAAGAAAACATACTAGAGTCGGGCAACGCCTGAACTATGAAAGCTCTGGATTTTCCAGCTTGTTCCGGAAAGCTGGACGAAAAGTGAAAATAATCAAAAAACCACCCTACAAAGAAGCCCTTATTAAATCTGATAAACGCTGGGGGCAAATATATACATGGCAGGTAATTAAGCAATTTTCAACCGAATACACTGATGGTTACTACCTTGCTGCATTGGATTTTAAACGAAATCCTACAACAGGCAAAGTTGAATCTCTTCCAGGCAAAGAAAGCATTTATCTAAAACTTTTTTGGAGAACAATGCTTTTGAGTTCTCTGATTACATTTTTGACTTTTATCATTGGTTTCCCTTTGGCTTATATGCTGGCCACAGTGTCTACACGTTTGAGTAATATTCTAATTATTTTTGTACTCCTGCCATTTTGGACTTCACTCCTTGTGCGGACCACTTCCTGGATTGCTCTTTTACAGCAAGAAGGGGTAATCAATGATTTTCTGGTATTAGTGGGAATAATCAACAATGACGGTCGGTTGGCGATGATCCATAATGCTACTGGTACTGTGGTAGCCATGACGCACATTCTGTTGCCTTTTATGATTTTACCTTTGTTCAGTGTAATGAAAACAATTCCGAAATCTTATGTACGTGCAGCGGTTTCCCTGGGGGCGCATCCATGGAAGGCTTTTTGGAAAGTTTATTTCCCCAATACTGGTCCTGGCATAGGTGCAGGCTCAATTTTAGTTTTCATCATAGCAATTGGTTACTACATTACTCCGGCATTGGTGGGAGGAAGTTCAGGGACATTTATCAGTAACAGGATTGCTTATCATATTTCAAGTTCTCTTAACTGGGGATTGGGATCAGCATTAGGAGTTATTTTACTGGGAATCGTATTAGCCTTATTTATGCTCTATGATCGAATCGTTGGAATTGACAACATGAAGTTAGGTTAATTATGAGTTCTTTGCCTCCATATTTAAGTATTCCGGAAAGAATCTGGCACTATACATTTTGGGTGATATGCGGTGCCGTGCTGTTTTTTCTGATTTTTCCGCTGCTTGTAATTACACCACTTTCTTTTAATGCGGTTCCGTTTTTTACTTTCACGAAGGAAATGCTGGCTTTTGATCCTGCAGGCTATTCTCTAGTTTGGTACGAAGAGTTTTTTACCAGCTTGAACTGGCAGGGAGCCATCCGTAACTCAGTCATCATTGCCTTTTTTTCTACAATCATTGCAACTTTCCTGGGAACTTTGGCTTCATTAGGACTTTCCCGTCCAAATATGCCATATCGGACTTTATTGATGAGTCTTTTGATTTCACCAATGATTGTTCCTCTCATTATAGCTGCTGCCGGGATGTTCTTCTTTTACAGTCGTATAGGTTTACAGGGGACTCATTTGGGTGTGATCTTAGCACACGCTGTGCTGGGTACACCTTTCGTTGTCATTACTGTTACCGCTACCTTAACTGGATTTGACAATAACTTGATTCGTGCCTCTCAAAGTTTAGGAGCCTCGCCCACGACAACTTTTTTCAAAGTCATTGTACCTTTGATTACTCCAGGAGTTATTTCCGGAGCTCTTTTTGCTTTTGTGACTTCTTTTGATGAAGTAGTGGTTGTACTTTTCGTTGGTTCATATAGACAACGCACGATACCATGGCAAATGTTTTCCGGAATTCGCGAACAAATAAGCCCCACAATTCTTGCAGCAGCAACTTTATTGATTATCGTCACTATTGCGCTTTTAACTACACTCGAATTGTTGCGCCGTCGTACAGAACGCCTACGTGGTGTTACGCCTTCCTAATTAAGAAACTTCAATAAATATATTTTAGTTTCAGAATATTTTAAAATAAGTTCCCTTATTTAATGATTCCATTGAAGCAATGTTTCCTATGAAGGCAATGACCCTGTTATCAAGGCTGGAGAAAGTGCTGTTGCAGGTCTTGCAGTACTTATCTGCTGTTCCAAACAACAGGAATTGCGCATGAAACTTGGCTTAGATGAAACTTCCCGTGTTTTGCTAATTTGTTCCAAAGGAGTTACTGATACCGAAACATTTAATCAAATCATAAAAGGAGGCAAAAATGATGGATAGCCCTGTTCGAGGTTTTCCTGTTAGTGAGTTCGAGGCTCGTCTAAAACGAGTACAAAAACTGATGGCAGCAGAAGATTTAGCTGGGATTTTGCTAATGACAGAACCTGAAGTTCGTTATTTCAGCGGATTCCATACGCAGTTTTGGCAAAGCCCAACGCGCCCCTGGTTTCTTTTCATTCCTGCTGATAAAAAACCTATTGCCGTTATTCCAGAAATTGGTGTTGCTTTAATGCAAAAAACTTGGATTGAGGATATTCGGACATGGGGTGCACCCTGCCCAAAAGATGACGGTATCACCCTGTTGCTTGATTTGCTTGAGCCACTGTCTATACGAGGTTCACGACTGGGCATCATGAAAGGCCACGAAACAAGTTTGCGAATGCCTCTTGGAGATTACGAAAGCTTGATGTCTGGATTGCCGGGAATGGAGCTGGTTGATGCTACAGATATTCTGCGCAGTTTGCGAATGGTGAAATCAGAAGCAGAAATTGAGAAAATTTCACATATTTGCAACATTGCCTCGCGGACCTTTGAGCGAGCAAACGAGATATTTTACAAAGGTCAACCGCTTGCTGAAGCCTTTCGCGCTTTCCGCATGGAATGCCTGGCACAAGGGGCGGATGATGTCCCATATTTGGCAGGAGGAGCAGATCAAGGCGGTTATCGCGATATAATTTCACCACCTTCACAGAGGCCGTTACAGTCAGGAGATATTTTGATGTTAGACACAGGCGCAACATTTGACGGTTATTTTTGTGACTTTGATCGTAATTTTTCCATAGAGCAATCCGACGACTTGTCGCACCAAACCTATGATATACTGTGGCGTGCAACAGAAGCGGGTATGACCGCCGCAAGGCCGGGAACTACCTGTCGCGAGTTATTTCATTCGATGCAAAGTGTTATTGCTGAAATTGATGTTCATGGAGGTGAGGTTGGCCGATATGGCCATGGTCTTGGAATGCAACTCACGGAATGGCCTTCTCATGCGGATTTTGATGAAACTGTTTTAGAGGAAAATATGGTAATCACACTAGAGCCGTCACTAAATTATGGAGATGGACTTATTATGGTGCATGAAGAAAACATCGTTGTGCAAAATGGTGCTCCACGACTCTTATCTATGCGTGCTCCACCAGAACTGCCAATTATCGGGGGGAGATGAAAATTATTTAGACATTAAAACAAATGGTGTCATATGTCCCATGCGGCAGGAACTTGAGCCCTAAATTAAATTTGTGCCATCTGGTGTGTATCTAATAATATTTTATAGGAGAATGGTAATATGAATCATACAGAACCGAAAGTAAGCGCAACAATAGATTTATTGGCAGATGGCAAGCACCACGGACATTTAATTATCCCACATTCCCGCAACGAGTCTGGCTGGGGGGCGGTGCATCTACCGATCGTTTCGATCCGGAACGGTGCAGGACAGACGATGCTTCTAACCGGCGGCAATCATGGAGACGAATACGAGGGACCGATCGCCCTGATGAAACTGGCTAGAACTCTCGAAGCCGGGGGAATAAGAGGTCAGGTGATCATCATTCCAGCACTGAACTTTCCCGCTGTTTTGACCGGTAGTAGGCTGTCACCGATTGACGGAGTTAACATGAACAGGGCTTTTCCGGGTAGACGTGACGGCTCAGTTTCCTTGATGATCGCTCATTTCGTTCACCATAAAATCCTGCCATTGGCCGATGTCGTTCTCGATATCCATTCCGGTGGAAAGACTATGATGTTTTCTCCTTTCGCCTGTTATCACCGGATTCCTGATGCCGAAGTCATGGAACGGGCGAAACAGGCGATGCTGGCTTTCGGAGCTCCTATCAGTCTGGAGCTTGTTGAACTGGACTCCGAAGGCATGCTCGATACAGAGGTTGAGGAGATGGGCAAGATCTTCGTCGGCTGTGAACTCGGTGGCGGAGGAACGTCTACACCGGAAACAGTGTCGATCACTGAAATCGGAGTTAGGAACTTGCTGGCACATTTTGAGATCATCGACGAAAAGCCTCTAAGCTGCGAGGATAGGGGACTTCCGCCGACCAGATTGATGCACATGCCGGATTCAGACTGCTATTTAATCAGCAACGATGCCGGTATTTATGAGACGTTGATCGATCTGGATGAGCCCGTCAAGAAGGGCGATGCCGTTGGCCAAGTCCATTTCCCGGAAAAACTGGAACGTCAACCTGTCGTTTACTGTGCTGGTCGTGACGGAACCTTGATCGGACGTACCCACAAGGCACTGGTCGGAATCGGTGATTTCCTGGGGATGATTGCCACTGAGATGTGAGCTAGCGATGTGGTGTTTTGCGTTCTATCGAAATTTTTGAACAACTTGAATAAAATTATGCAAACCTGTTTTCGTCATCAATCAGGAACAAATGTAGCGTTGTCTACGCCGTGCCTGAATCGAAGATGACCTGAGGGGTTTCGGACAAATATTTTCGAAAGCTGGCGTAACTTTGTGGCCGCAAATTTAAACTAAATTTAAAGTAGTAAAATAATGGCAAAAATCTTAACAGAAGAACAAATTCAGCAATACCATCAAAATGGTTTTGTTTCGCCGATTCGCGTCATGTCAGAAGAAGAAGCGTACTCAATAAAGGCAAAAATTGAAGAAGCTGAAAAAAAGTTTCCTGAAGATTTCAATCCAGAAAAGCGTAATAATTTACACCTCACTTTTATGGTACTGGATGAATTGGCTCACAACAATGTTATTGTGGACGCAGTAGAAGATTTGATAGGCCCGGATATTTCCTTATGGTCCTCTGTTATGTTTATCAAAGATGCTTCGACTAATCACTTTGTGAGCTGGCATCAGGATGCAACCTATATGGGAATGAATAGTAGTGATTTCCTCACGCCCTGGTTTGCATTAACTCCGAGCACTATAGAAATGGGGTGTATGTCGATGATCCCAGGCAGTCACAAGCAAAGTATTCGCAAACATGAAGACACATTTGCTGAAAATAACATTTTAACACGGGGGCAAGTTGTCAAAGATGTTGATAAATCAAAGGCTGTTGATTTGATCCTGAAACCTGGAGAAATGTCAATTCACCATGGTGCAGCCATTCATGGTTCAAAGCCAAACAAAAGCAAGCAAAGAAGAATAGGCTTTTCTCTACAATCATATATGACACCCAGTGTAGAACAAATTGTTGGCAAAAATATTTGGATGCACATACGCGGCAAGAAAAGACAAGATCGTGATGGTATGAGATTGTATCGACCTCAATATGATATGGATAGCCGCTCAGTTTCCCAGCGAAAATTTGCTGATGAAAATTACTCACACATTCTATATAATGGATCTAAGATTAAGCGTAAATATTAGTATTTTGTTTTGTTCTCAAACAAGTAAAAAATCCATGAAAACTCCTAAACTCCCCTTAATCATTGACGGACTCCAGTACAACAACTGGTCAGAGGATATTTTCCGAGAGATGAACGAAGGTGGAGTAGCGGCTGTGCATGTGACAATCTGTTACCATGAGGATTTTCAGGAGATGGTAGAGAATGTGATCGCCTGGAACCGACTTTTTGAGCTGCATTCCGAGTTGATATTTCAGGGACGTTGCGCTGATGATGTGCTGAAAGCGCAGAAAGAGGGGCGAACAGCAATTATCTTTGGTTTCCAGAATTGCTCTCCAATTGAGGATGATATTGGTTTAGTTGAAATTTGTCATCAACTTGGCGTACGTTTTATGCAGCTTTCTTACAACAATCAAAGTCTGCTGGCAACAGGCTGTTATGAAGATGACGATTCCGGAATAACCAGGATGGGGCGTCAAGTGATCAAGGAAATGAACAGGGTTGGACTGGTTGTTGACATGAGCCATTCTGCGCGTCGTTCTACTCTTGAGGCTATCGAAATTTCAGCACGACCAATTGCCATTACTCATGCTAACCCTTTTTTCTGGTGTGAGGCGCTGCGAAACAAGACTGATGACGTCTTAAAAGCTATAGGGAAAAGTGGTGGAATGCTCGGTTTTTCAGTGTATCCGCATCATTTGAAAGATAAATCAGCGTGTTTGCTGGAAGATTTCTGCGGCATGATTGCGAGGACTGCGGAAATGATAGGAGTTGAAAGGATCGGCATTGGCAGTGATCTATGTCAAAATCAACCTGACAGCGTGGTTGAGTGGATGCGTAACGGTACCTGGAGCAACGAAAGGGATTTCGGTGAAGGGTCTGCGGAGCTGGCCGGTTTTCCGGAACAGCCGGAATGGTTTCGCGACAATCGTGATTTTGAAAATATTTTCAGTTGTTTGAGAAAAACAGGTTTTTCTGAAAATGAAGTAGAGCGAATTGCCGGGCTTAACTGGCTTGAATTTTTTGAAAAATCTTTTGGTCCGTAGAAGAAACGATGAAAGCCGAGATGCCTGAGCCAACCCATGTTGTTTCAAAAGGAATGCGTTCTCCTGAAAAGGTAATGCGTTTGTCCAGAATGGGTTCCTCTTTTCAGACGCGCCTTAGTTTTATGCGCAGTCTGACCCGTAGAATCTCAAAAGAAAAATGGAAATTTGAGAAATTGCGTTTTGAAGTCGATGAGAAAGGTTATGGAACTTCGGTTTATGTTGTCCACACTCCGGAGCGTACATATTCACTGATAACGTTTACAAATGAAATTGCCCCGGAGCAACGCACTGACCGTGTGGTAGCTGAGGTATGGGACGCAACCTTCAATCTTTTCGATGGCATTCCAACTGAGGCGGACATAAAAAGACTCTCTGAAAACACTCCAAAACAAGAGGCTGGTCGATTCAGCCCCAGTGAACTGGTGCTGGCGCGTGCCAATAAAAGTTTGCGCCTGTTTGAACATGTTGCTTCGAGGTTGTCTGAGGGAAAGCAGCCAGATATCGAGCTATTGGCTTCTGTCGGTTATCTGATGCGTACTACAGCGGTTTATGGCAGTGGAAAATTCGGTTGCGCTGACAGGGAAAAAATATCCAATCGCTCGGAAACGCGCGGATCTTTTCAGGTAGAATTGCTCACGGTTTATCTTTTCCGCTGGTTCACTATAGAACTGGTTGAATATGTTGCAAGACAACGTGGTGGACGAAAGGCTGTCAGTTTAAATCCGGAAATCAGTAAATTTCTCGGAATAGGAAATGCCACCGGTTTGGGCATGGCTCCGTTTCTGATAAAACATCCAGTGTTGATCCATAAATGGGTTTTAGCACGCGAAACTGCTCTTTCCAGAGTTGTTGCTCTTGAATCACATACTCCGGAATCCTTGTCCTTATTTAGGAAATTTATGTTTCAGGCAACTCAACACATTGCTGAGTGGAATGTTGAGGATGAACAACAAACTTCTCGAATAATAAAAACACGTGAAGACCTTAAGCAGTTGTCTAACTGGTTTGCGAATGAAGAAAATATTAAACAGCCACTTATCTGGGAGAGGATATTACGCTTTGCAGAAGCCAACTTTTCGCTTGAAGGTCAGGAGTTGACAGTCTCACTATTACTGGAATCGCACGGTAAACTTGTAGATGAGTTAGCAGATGATATGCAAACTTCCACTGGGATAGAACTTGAGCCGTCAATGAGCCTCAATCAGTTGGGAGAATTGCTGCAGAAATCATTTAACTGGGCGTTGGAAATTGACTTCGATGATCCGGAAAAACAACGTCGTTTTTGGTACTATTCCGAAGAAAAGCTGGAACCACGTTTTGGAGACAGATATGCTGATCCGGGGGCAGAACAGGAAATGCCGCTTGCTGTAGGACGTGATGTTTTCCTGCTTAACAAAAAAATTAAGAGCGTTACCGATGATATTTCTGTAGGCACGTTTGTTCAAAATCATCCGGAATTCCGTAATATTGTCCGCAGAGTGCAGACAGTTGTACGTTTTCCGTATGCAGAAATAAGGGATAACATTGTGGACGCCGAGATGCGTCCCATCGATCTCTTGCGTTTTAAACTGGCTTTTTTTGGAGCCTCCAAATTTGATCCAAAATCAGATTTATGGACACGCATTACCTTATTTCAGGGTGCTCCTCTTCCAGATCAATTTGTTGGTAACGATTCAGACGAATGGGCTTTTCCGTTCTGTCCGGATATCGTGGCAGCATGAAATCTCCTGAAATCGTCCTATCTCTTAATGAAATAATGTTTTACTTTACCAGAGCAGCGGTAGGAGCAGGACTGTCTTTTGGTTTGGCAGAGGATTTTGGGCGTTCCTCCATTTGGATTGCAGCCAGTGGTCTTGATCCAGCCAGAATTACTTCAAAAACTCTAAAGTCTCTTGATGAAGCTCAAAGCAGTCTCTGTGCAAGTCAAACTGAGATTGGCGCTGAAACTTTACTGACGCCTTCCGGAGGGAAACAACTTTCAGCACTTTTTGCTGGACCTTCAGTTTGTGACTGGATTTTAGAAAAAAAAGCGGTTTCAGACAAAACTCAGCATTTTGTCGTAGAACAAGTTGATCACCCTTTTCTGATAGCAGCGGCTGTTGGAGCTTTAAAATCCGGAAATTGGGAGATTTGCTGGCAGGATTCCGGAGGCACTCTCTGTAATGTTTTGACAGGTCAGCATGGAAACTGGAAAACTTCATTGGAAGGAAATGAGATTTTTCAACAGCACATTCCAGCGGATGTGTCGATCAAATCTGCGGAAAGTAGTTTGTTCAGTTCTAAAAAGTGGATTGAGAAAACCACATATTCTGAGAAAAACAGGCAAGGTGTTTTGGAATCAGGAGTACCATTATACGAAGCCTGGCCGATAATCCATAAATTATTTTCTCGCTGCCTGGTTCCTTCCACCGAGGAGTCGCACAAGTCAGGTGCCGGAGCCGGTTTGGTGGATACGGATTAAAAACTAATTGCACTAAAACATAACTTTCAGCTCTATGGTCTTTACTGTAGTAATTGCTTTAGTTATGATTGATATGCAGACAGTTTGTTATGACTTCTTAAATTTCCCTTAATTTTTCATTATAATAGGTACTTACTAGATCAGATGTTCAAAAAATACTATTATTCATGGAAGGAATGCCTGATCGATATTCAGAAAATTGCAAGGCAGGTTTCTTTGTCCGACTTTAACCCGGATGTTATTGTTGGAGTTTCAAGAGGCGGGCTTGTTCCTGGTGTTGCCCTCAGTCACTGGTTTCAATTGCCGATGGTTCCAATTCAAACAGCACTGAGAGATTTTCCAACCTGGGTAAAATATAAACCTGAGCAAGCACACAAAAAAGTACTGATTGTGGATGATGTTTGTGATGGAGGCGAAACATTCCACAAAATTCATGAGGAAATCAAAGAATTTTGCCAGGAACCACAGTTTGCCTCCCTCTGGTGGAACAATGAATGTGATTTTACGCCGCATTTTTTCGCCAGAGAAGTAGCCAAAGACAGTGAAAACCTCTGGATTCATTTCCCCTGGGAATTTGAAAATACTCAACAATACATAACGGATTAAATATGCATATAGAAAATGAAGTCAAATATGATTTTTCAGACGTGCTGATTAAACCGAAGCGCAGCTACTATACTTCCCGAAAAGAGGTTGATCTGGAAAGGGATTTCAAATTTAAGTGGTCCAATCTGTCCTGGAAAGGAGTCCCGATTGTTGCGGCAAATATGGATACTGTAGGAACAATCGGTTCGGCTGAAGTCCTAAGCAAACACAAAGTACTGACCTGTTTGCATAAATTTCATACTGCGGATGAATTACTTAAAATATCCAGTGGTATAAAGAAAAATGTCGCAATTACTATAGGAGTCGCAGAAGGTTTGCAGACACTGTATGATCTTGGTGAGCAAATAAAAGATTTTAATTTTATCTGTATTGATGTAGCCAACGGTTACACCGAACAGTTTTGTGATTTTATTAAACTGGCACGCTCTGAGTTTGAAAACAAAATAATTATTGCCGGCAATGTTTGTACGCCGGAAATGACGGAACAGCTTATTTTGTCAGGTGCAGATATCGTTAAAGTTGGGATTGGAGGGGGCTCTGCATGTATTACCAGAAATGTGGCCGGAGTCGGGATTCCTCAGTTAAGTGCAGTTATCGAGTGTTCTGATGCAGCGCACGGAATTGGCGGGATGGTCATGTCAGACGGCGGTTGTACTTGTTCCGGTGACATTAGTAAAGCCTTTGGAGCAAATGCCGATTTTGTGATGCTGGGCGGCTTGTTTGCCGGTCATGATGAGAATAGTGAGACTATTACGGAAAATAAAATTTCAGGAGAAAAAACAGTAGAGTTTTACGGAATGGCCAGCAGTACTGCGTTGGAAAAATATTACAGTGATAACAAAAGGAAGGATTATAAGGCGAGTGAAGGCAAACTTGTATCAATACCTTACAAGGGGACATTGGAAAACACCTTACTAGATCTTTTAGGAGGTGTCCGGAGTACATGTACATATATTGGTGCAAAAAAAATCAAGGACATCTCAAAATGTACTACTTTTGTTTGTGTTAATCACCAGATAAATAATATTTATACATAGGATCTGACAGAAAAAGATTGGTTATGAATCAACTTATTTCAATTCAAAACGGCAGGAAACAATCTCCAATATTTTCTGCAGCTGAAATGGAAAACCGTTTGGCTAAATTGCGGACTCAGATGGCTGCAGAAAATATAGATGCAGTTATTTTTACTTCAATTCATAATATCAATTATTACAATCATTTCGTTTACTGCTCTTTCGGACGACCATACGGATTGGTGGTGACACAGCATAAGCTTAAGTCAATTACTGCAAATATTGACGGAGGACAGCCTTGGCGTCGGGGTTTTGGGGAGAATGTTATTTTTACCGACTGGGAAAAGGATAATTATTTCAAGGCTATGCAACAGGAAGTAACGAATTCAGGGAGAGTTGGGATAGAGTATGATCACATCAATCTGGAAAACCTGAAGAAACTTCAGGACGCTTTGTCTGAAGCAGAACTTGTGGACATTTCAAAAATGACCATGCGGCAGCGGATGGTAAAATCTGCAGAAGAAATAGAATTGATCCGCAATGGTGCACAGGTAGCGGATATCGGAGGAGCGGCCTGTGTGGAGGCGATTGGGGAGAGGGTTCCGGAATACGAAGTAGCTTTGCACTCCACTCAAGCGATGGTTCGCGAAATTTCCAGACGCTATCCTGAAAGTGACATAATGGATACCTGGACCTGGTTTCAGTCTGGAATCAACACGGATGGTGCTCACAATCCCGTCAGTACACGTAAAATACAAAAAGGGGATATTCTTAGCCTTAACTGTTTTCCTATGATTGGAGGCTATTACACTGCTTTAGAGAGGACTTTATTTTTTGATCATGCATCAGACCGTCATTTGGAAATATGGGATGTCAATGTCGAGGTCCATCGGCGTGGCTTGGAACTGATTCGTCCGGGAGCGCGCTGTTGTGATATTGCAGAGGAACTGAATGAGATATTCAGCAAACATGATTTGCTGCAATACCGAACCTTTGGATATGGACACTCCTTCGGAAGTCTTTCTCACTATTATGGACGTGAAGCCGGGCTTGAACTGCGTGAAGATATTGAAACAGTGCTCGAACCGAACATGGTCGTCTCAATAGAACCTATGGTGATGCTTCCGGAGACTTTGCCTGGAGCCGGAGGATACCGCGAACATGATATTCTTGTTGTGACGGAAGATGGTGCAGAAAATATCACGGCTTTCCCTTTTGGTCCGGAACACAATATTATCCGCTAATTCAAACAGTTTCTAGAGAAATTCTGCTAGGGACTTTCCGCTGACGGTTATAGTTGAGTGTTCATCTTCAGTCACTAATTTTGAATCGCCGGAAACATGAGTTTCTTGAGGGCGTGTTTTTATCAATGCTTCAGGACGTCTTTTCCAAATTGTCAGGATCAGGAAATAGCCTGTCATTCCACCCATCATTAGAATTCCGGCCACAACAATTTTGGAGTCCACTCCCAACTCGGCTACCATCCACAATGCCGGCAGGAATCCGCCTACAGGGTATTGCTCAGCATTATTTGCATTGATCAGCAGCATACTGATTACTGAAAAGACTGTACCTGTTCCTGCACCAATCAAAAAAATGTTAAAGGTTTCCATAAAATTTCAAAATAAACGTGTTTAAAAACTCATATATAAAAATAACAACAACCACAATAAATTCAAGATAAAACAATTAAATGCAAAAGTAAATTTTCAAGTTGTTTAATTTTAACAGTTGTAGCTCTAACGATACAAAATGATACTAAATACAGCAGGACTTAATTTGATTTCAGTCAAAGTATTTTGTATACTGAAACAGTATTTTATCATCAAAAAACAGCGTATTTTTACACAACAAATTTATGATTCTTGAAATTAAGGGACTTGATAAGTCTTTTCCACAGGCCGGTCATGGCCAAATCGAAGTTCTGAAAAACTTAAATCTTGAAGTTCATGAAGGAGAGACGGTAGCGGTTGTTGGACAATCCGGATGCGGAAAATCCACGTTATTGTCTCTGCTGGCTGGACTTGACCGTCAAACTTCCGGATCACTGCGTATACGTGGTATGGAAATTTCTGAAATGAGTGAGGTGAAACTGACTCAATTTCGTGCTGAAAACATCGGGATAATTTTTCAGCAGTTTTATTTAATGCCGCACCTGACTGCATTGGAAAATGTCAGCCTGCCTTTGGAAATGTTTGGACAAGAAGATAGTATAGAACGCGCACAAGAGGCTCTGCTGCAAGTGGGACTTGCGGAGCGGGAAAAACATTTTCCACATCAACTCAGTGGTGGAGAATCACAAAGGGTGGCCATTGCCAGAGCAGTTGTTATCCGTCCTTCAATTCTGCTTGCAGACGAACCTACAGGAAATTTGGACAATGCAACAGGAGAACAGGTAGCAAATTTGCTTTTCGATCTGGTGAAAAATACGGGGACGACCCTGTTGCTTGTAACACATAACACAGTATTGGCACAGCGATGTTCAAGGCAGTTGACGCTTCATTCAGGAACCTTTAAATGAAAAATCCGTCGTTCTTTTTCTGGCCAAAACTGGCATTGCGGGAGTTATTGAATAATCGGCGCTTCAGTCTCTTTTTCCTTTTTAATCTGGCCCTCGGTCTGGCCGGATTTATTGCTTTAGACTCCTTCAAAGAATCTCTGGATACTCATTTGGGTCGGAACTCACAAGCCATTCTCGGAGCTGATATTGCCTTGACCAGCTATGTTCCGTTTGAAGAAAAAACTTTGAATATCCTGGAATCTCAGTTACCTGATAATACATTATCCACACGAAAAATAAGTTTGTTCACCATGGTGGCAACTAAGGATCAGTCACGTCTGGTTCAGGTCACAGGTATAGAACAGGACTATCCGTTTTATGGAAAAATGATTTTGAAAAATGTCGGTTCAGTGGATCCTGCGAAACTGAAGCAAAGCTTGGATTTGTCTGGAGAAGCCTGGGTTTATCCGGAACTGCTGTACATGTTGGAACTTAATGCAGGCGAGTATATCAAAATTGGAGAGCAAAGTTTCCGCATTGCAGACTCAGTTATAGTTGACCCAAGCAGTTCATTTTCATCATTCGGACTTGCTCCCCGTATTTATCTCGGTTACTCCCACATGGAGGAAACTGCTCTTTTGACAAAAAAAAGCAGAGTAAGCCATCAGCGTTTGTATCGAGTTCCGGAAGGTACTGACTTGTCTGGTTTAGTGGATAAACTGCAAAAACAAATAAACAAACTTGACGGTTCAGATTCAAAAATAAGAATACTGACACATAAAAGAGCCGGTGACAATCTGGGACGCCTGATGGGCTACTTAAACGATTATATGGGTTTGGTGGCCATGATTGCAGTTTTTCTGGCAGGAATTGGTGCAGCATATCTTTTTCGTAATTATCTCGTCAACCGATTTCGGGAAATGTCAATAATGATGAGCCTGGGTGCAACCCGTCAGCAAACTTACCGCATGGTATTATGGCAACTGGGATTGTTGGGAACAGGTGCTGCGCTGCTTGCGATAATATTTTCATTAGGAATCTTACCTTTATTACCAGTACTGCTGAAACAATTTCTGCCAAGCGGTTTCGAAACACACGTAAATTTGAGCAGTATGTTATTTGCGTTAGTTCTGGGTGGAGTTGGAAGCCTGGTCTTCTGTTTACCAGTTTTGTCCAGAATTCGCCTGGTACAGCCGCTTCAGCTTTTTCATGGCAATATAGGCAGTCATGAGGTTAAGGATAAGATCTGGCGTCAAGGTCTGAGCTACCTGCCGCTGTTGGTATTGTCCTGGGGCTTGTCTGTCTGGCAGTCACACTCATGGGTGGTGGGCAGTACTTTTGTGGGAATGCTGCTGTTTGCGATTTTACTGCTGGGTAGCATAGCCTGGTGGATATTGATACTTGCAGGGAAACTTAGTCAGGTTTCCGGCGGAAGGACTACTGCAGGAAGAACTATGAAACGTCTTGCTTTCCGGAATCTTGAACGTAACCGTACAGGTGCTATTTCATGTTTTCTGGCACTTGCTTTAGGAACATTGCTGATAAATTTGATTCCACAAATTTATCAGGGTTTGCAGGAAGAAGTTTCACGTCCTGAAGACTATCGTATACCAAGTTTGTTTCTGTTTGATATTCAGCCGGATCAAATTGATGACCTGCAAAGTGTTTTAGTCCGGGAAAATGCGCAGTTGAACTACCTCTCACCGATGGTCAGAGCAAGTCTGGAAAAAGTAAATGGTGAGGCATTTCGGTCAAACAATGATGAGGCACCCGTTACTCGTGAACAGGAACGTGAGCAGCACATTAGGAGGCATATTTTTAATTTGTCATATCGTACAGAGCTGTCAAATGCAGAATATATTGTGTCAGGAAAAGCATTGGCGATAAATTATGATTGGGAATCTACTGTGCCGGCGGAAGTTTCCCTTGAACAAAAGTTTGCTGAAAGGATGAGATTAAAGTTGGGAGATCTGTTGACATTTAACGTTCAGGAAATTGAAGTTGAAGCAAAAGTCGTAAACCTGAGAAGGGTGAAATGGAACAGCTTTCAGCCAAATTTCGTCATCCTTTTTCAAACTGGTGTACTGGAAGATGCGCCAGCTACGTTTTTAGCTTCGCTGGGTGGCTTGGATAAAACTCGCAGGCTGCAACTCCAAAACCAGATTGTAAAAGAATTTCCCAATGTTTCTGTGATTGATGTAACCAGAATGGTTAAACGTGTACTGAAAATTTCAGATCAAATGGTTTTAGCTCTCAGGTTAATGGCCTATCTGTCCATTTTGGCTGGCCTGGTGGTGGTTTTTTCGATTGCCCGTCACGAAGTGGAAGGCCGGCTTTGGGAATTGAACCTGCTTAAGGTACTTGGTGCACGATTTCAAGACATCCAAAAGATGATACAGATTGAATTTGCAATAATGGGAATCTTTGCAGGCTTTTTCGGAGTTGCAGTCAGTTTGGCAATTTCATATGGACTTGCCTGGTGGTTTTTTGAAAACCTCTGGAAATGGACCTGGCAGATTAGTTTGGCCAGCGTTATCGGAGTTACATCTTTAAGTGTTGGAGTAGCTTGGCTGGCTACTCAGCGAACTCTGAGAAGTTCTCCGCTTTCTTTGTTGAGGTGTGCCTGATTATTTTTGAACGGCAAAAAACTTTGCTGCTCTCAATTTAAAGTATTTTGAATGGTGTGCTTGAGATTAAAAGGAATATTCTCATTTAGAAACAGTTATTTACAGTCTGACTTTAAGATTATTTATTGAAAAATTTATAAATGTTTTTAAAAAATAGTTACAAAAAAGTTGACTAGTAACAAGTTTCGTCAGTCTCTACTATATTGAAAGGATATTAAACCCTGTTAATAGAATAATAAAAAAAAATTAAATGAAATAATTGATCATATTATTCAAATAAAATTTTCTTATATTCATTAGTTTTTGAATTGTAAGCAACAGCACCACCACTATCTACAAAAATTCCGGTCATGGCTGTAATTATACCATAATGAGTAACCATCAAAAAAATCTCTTTCTCATTTTCCAATGTTTTTAAAATTTCTTTTAGTTTTAAAAGTGAGATTTCTTTATTAAATATTCCTTTGAAACCTGAATTTAATGATGGTTCTGGGATAACCTCACCAAGTTTGAGAAGTTCTGCTGTTTCCAGACAACGGCACCATTGGCTTGAATAAATTGTTTTGATTCTAATTCCTTTTTCAAAAATTTTTTCACCTATGTTTGCTGCTTGTTTCCTCCCGATTGCACTCAGGTTACGTTGAGTTGAGCAATCATCAATTTCAAATTTATCAGGTTCCCCATTAGCATCAAATCCCGGAGCAAAAGCATGGCGAAGAAATATTACGTTACCAAATGGTTTTTCTGCATATTCTGCAAGTGTTAATTCCAAAGAATTTCCTGATGCGTCCATAAAACATAAAAATAAAATGCAGAAACAAAAAATCCTTTTGATTAACATGCTAAATTTAACTGCAGATATTGTGTGTAATTTAAACTTCAGATTGGATGTGTCAAGTTGAACAACTGATTTTATAAACAACAGTAAATTATATTTATTTTGATAACTTAAGCGATCAATAAAATATTGCATTTTGCCCTATTTTTTGTAAATGCGCCCTATTTACTGAAGGGATGAATTGCGCTGTTAAAAGGAATTAGTGATTGCTCACTGTTTGATTATCAGTTTAGTTAAGGATATGAGGTCGTCAGAACTGATTATCCAAACATATCCTGTGTTATACTGTCGTACCATCTCTGGGCAGAAACAGCTTCGGAGTGACGCACTGACAGGTCGACATTCAGTGGACTGACACCCCCGGAACCATTAATTTTGACTAACTCTCTTCCGGACAGTTGATATTCAGCTGTTACATAAATTGCATAGTCTGGAGCTAGAAAACTGTAGCAGGTATTGGAAATAGGGTAAGATGTAGGTTCTTTTTCCTTAAGCAGTGCAATGACTGCTGCTGCTGTTACTTTTGCCTGGTTGTTGGCCGAAAATCCGGATTTGGGCATAACTCCAGCGATGGCGGCATCCCCTATTACATGAATCCCCGGGAGCAGAGTTGATTCAAAAGTGAGTTGATCCACCGGACACCATCCAGACTCGTCAGATAATCCGGAAGCTCGAGCAATACGACCTGCCCACTGTGCAGGAATTAAATTAATCACATCACCTTTTTCTATACCGAACTCTGTCTCAACGGTCATATTTTTTGCGTCAGCCCGCAAAATCAGCCCACCGGCAGAGCCGTTGAACCACTCTATCATCCGCCCATACAGACTCTTCCATCCTGCAGAAAAAAGGGCCTGTTTGGGGAACTGTTCTTTGGCATCAAGAATTAGGATTTTAGAACGTGGTTTATGCTGACTCAAGTAATGGGCAACTAAACTGGCACGTTCATAAGGTGCCGGAGGACAGCGGTAGGGAAGGGCAGGGGGACAGATTAACACCATTCCACCATTTGGCATGGATTCAAGTTGTTGGAGCAGACGGAGAGTGGCGGAACGACCCTTCCAGGCATGCGGTATGAAATCTGTGTCTTCAGGTTTGTAGTTCTCAATCTGATCAAAACGCATATCTATTCCAGGTGCCACAATGATCCGGTCGAAAGTTAAGTTTTTTCCATCTTGCAGAAGAACTGTTTTAGACACTGCATTTATTCTAGCGGCAGCAACATGAACCACATTGATTCCATACTTGCGTTGGAGTTTTTTATAGCTATATGTCAATTCTTCCATCGTCTTCATTCCACCCAGCACCTGATTGCTGAAAGGACAAGTAAAGTAGCTGCGTTTGGGCTCAACCAGTGTCACTTTGAGATTGGGGTCCATCAGGCGCAAATACTTTGCTGCCGTGGCACCGCCAAAACCACCACCTACGACGACGACATGTCTCTCTGCTGCCAATAGCAGTGTGGGGCCTCTGCCAAGCGTCTCCAAGGCGGAAACCGTACCAAAAGCACCCACCAATTTGTTGAAGTTCCGGCGCGTTATTTTTTTCATTTCAAATTGTTCTTTCAAAGAACTCTGAGTTCACGTGTTGTGGTATAAACTTGACCTCCATCTTCGTGCCAGATTAATTCCAATGTACCGCTTTGTTCCGCGACAAAATTAAACTGAATTAGGGGGTTAGCCGAAATGGCCTCATGCAGTTCCGCCTTGAATACCATCTCATCATTGTATACACAAAGGAATTTATTAATTATATTGCGTGGAATTACCTTGCCCTCCTTATCCTTCCGGAGCCCGGTGTCCATGGGGTGTGAAATAAGTGTCATTATCTCGACTACTGAACCCCGTTTTGCTTCAGTGGGAGATTTTACTCGTATTGTCGGTGTCACCATTGTCGTATTCCCGCTTTCTGTTTAATCTTCTTTACAGCCGTTGAGAGTTACTTCTATCCATTTGCTGGTGGTCAACACACTTCCATCACTCAATTCTGACACGACAATCACATTCTGACTCATGGCCAATCGGATGCGTGTTCTGGCAAAGGCCCTACCACTGCGCGGGGTGAAATGGAAGGTTGCAATCCGAGGGAAAGGATTCCGTTCTGACAGAACATGTACCTGCCTGACATAGTCAGATTCTGTCATCGGAGATTCTACCTCTACGGAAAAGGGGACACGGCTGCCATCGTAGGCATACTCAGGCAGGTGAAGCTTGAGACGTGGCGAAACTTCCGGTCTTTTGCTGCCAATCAAGCCCTCTAGTGCCTTCTCCACTTCCGGGGATGCCCAGGCCTGGGAGAAGAAGAGACCGGTTCCGGACAGAACCAATGCTCCGGCAGCCTTCAGCGCACTGCGGCGTGTCAGACTGGAGCTTGCCTGTTTCTCATTCATTTTGCCCTCCTTACATGATTTTTCCCTGTTCATCCACGGAGAAATTGAACAATTCCACCTCCTCGCTTTCGGGAAATTTCAGGTGCAATTCGATTTCAAACGAAGCCGTCAAGTTCACGTCGAGCAAATTTTGCATGGTTGTATGAGGCTTATTAGGTTCGAGAAAGCGAATGAACTCGTCTTCTTCTCCGTCCACTTCACCGACAACTTTGATGAAGGCCCGGAAACGATTGACATTGATAGGCCGGGTAAAGGCGTTGTAGAGATAGAGCTGAAAGCCACATTCCTTGGAATAGGTTGCTTCCAGATGGTGCATTTTGTTAGGGGCCATAAAGAACGTTCCGCCTACCTTGGCTTCATGCTCCATGTGCGCCCCTTCCATGCCCGGCATCGCTCCGGCCATTTGCATCCCTCCCTTCTCCTCGGACAACTTCATTTCCTTGCCCGGCATCTTCCCGGACATCTGCATGCCTTCCTTCTCCTTGGGCATCTTCATCTCCTTGCCCGGCATCTTCCCGGACATCTGCATGCCTTCCTTCTCCTTGGGCATCTTCATTTCCTTACCCGGCATCTTTCCGGACATCTGCATTCCTTCCTTCTCCTTGGGCATCTTCATCTCCATGCCGGACATGGCAGCAGCCTCCTCGCCTTGCTCTGGTAGAGGCCCGCTGTATAGAGTACCTCCTAGTTGTTTTTCAGCCTCTTCACTGAGATGAATCATCCTTTCACAAGCAGCACTTCCTCCGCTTTCTCCGAGATCTTTTTGACCTGCCAAGGCTGTGGCGGTGAAAAGCAGTAAGGCCAACCATGTGAAACCCATTGTCCGAAAACTACGTTTATTCCAAAACATTTTTAATCTCCAAATTGAGGTGAATTCTGTAAACCAGTACTCTGCCGACTCGGACTGGCAACCTTGACAGGTGTGAAGTCAACCGCTTGGTCGGTAAACTGTTCCAACCTCAACGAGTTGAAGACCACCAGCAGGCTCGAACCAGCCATCAATCCTGCGGCCAAGATGGGCTGGAGCAGGCCAAAGACAGCCAGCGTGATGGCAACCACATTGTAGCCGAAGGCCCATAGTAAATTCGTCAGGATCGTTCTGCGAACAGCGCGAGCCAGTGTAATCACCCAAGGCAATAGGTTCAGCCCTCCTTTGGGCAAGACAAGATCAGCGGTTTCCCGGGCCAAATCAGTTGCGGTACCCACTGCGATCCCAACCTCAGCACTGGCCAACACCGGGCCATCGTTAAGACCGTCACCTACCATGGCTACACAACCATTACGCTTACTCCATTGGGCAAGGAAATTACTTTTTTCCTCTGGGGAAAAGCCGGCTTGCCATTCTTCTATTCCTGCAGACTCGGCAATTCGTTGTGCCACTGCAGGAAGATCTCCGGTTAGCAGTAGTGTTTGCAATTTCAAAGAACGCAACGCCTGCACTGTCGCTCTAGCCTCTGGAAGCAGCAGATCATCGAGCAGCAATAGGCCATTAACTTTTCCGGACCATCCGACACAGACCGCAGTCTGTCCTGAATTTTCATAATTAAGAAGACGTTCTGAAAAGGTTGAAGGTAAATTTAGACCCTGTTCACGTATCCATTCCCCTCGGCCAACAGCTACCAAATCTCCTTCAACATAGCCCAAAATACCACTACCTGGAAAAGCCTGAACACGTTTTGGGTTAGTCAACCGCAGATTGCGTTCCCTGGCTGCCGAGATGATCCCATGTGCCAAAGCATGTTCCGAGTGCTGTTCTAGTCCGGCAGCACGCTGCAACACCTCATCATGCGAAGAATCTCCAAATTCAATGCGTACGAGGCGGGTGGCTCCCTCTGTAAGTGTTCCTGTTTTGTCAAAGGCAATCCCCTTAATCCGGGCCAGATTTTCCTGAACTTCCCCACCTCGAACAAGGCAACCTCGCCTCATGAATTGATCAAAACCTAATGCAGTAGCCAGAGGCGCAGCCAACCCCAGGGCACATGGACAGGCTACCACCAAAACTGCCATACCATTCAGCAGGGCCTGATCAAATGGAACCTGTCCCCGCCAATAAATAACGGTCATAATTGCGATACCCAGCACTACCGGTACGAAACCGGTGGCTACCTGATCTGACATTCTCTGTGTGGAACCTGGCTGTGACAGGGTATCACGGACCGACTGGCAGAGGCGCCCCCACAGGGTTGCAGAGCCTGCTGCACTGCATCTGATTAACAGTGATCCTTCGTAATTGATGCTTCCCGCCAAAATGTCTGATCCCTCAGTCTTTATCACTGGACGGCTTTCTCCTGTGAGGAGGCTCTCATCGACAGAGGAACTGCCTTCCAGCAGTATACCGTCCACAGGAATCCGCTCCCCAGGACGTACCCGCACCGTCATGCCGACTTCAACTTCGCGAACGGAACGATGTCTCTCCTGCCCTTCTAAAATCACAGTTGCCCATTGCCCTTCTGCCTCCAAGAGCGGAGCAAGGTTACGTACAGCCTTGGCACGGCCAGCCGCTTCCAGATAACGTCCAAACGTAAATATGACCAACACCATGGTTGCTGTATCAAAATAGATATGATTACCTCCAGTAAAGAGCATCAGCACGGAGTAACAATAGGCTGTTCCGGCACCAAGGGAAATCAGTGCTGCAGAAGTCAAACGGCCTTGAAGAAGTCCTTTCCAACTCTCATGGAAAAAAGGTCCCCCCAAAATCAGAAGGACCGGAGTCGCTAAAATTCCCAGCAGCCAATGAATCTTTGGAAGAAGTTCAGCATCTGCAAACTCAAAAGTGTCCGAATATAGCAGGAGGCTGAACAGCATAATGTTCATGGCGAGAAAACATCCTACCCCAAGACGAACCAGCAACCATGCAGCTTCCGGCTCCTCATTACTGTCGTGACGCACCTGAAAGGCAAGGCAGCAGCCATAGCAGCAAAATGCATGTTCTTCACCATTGACTGTGCGGAGAGTAGGTTGCGAACCTAGTGGTAACAGGCAGTGACTACAAAACTTTTCTTCTTTATTGATCATCCTGTTATCCCTCCGTGTCCAGTAAAAGGATATATTCCTCGGGCAATTGTGATCAGTCCCAGTAGCAGAATGAACATGCCGGCTATCTGAACCCCGCGTTGTCGCCAGCGCGGACGGAGCCATTGACCCACTCCTCCCATTATGAACATGGCGGGAAAGGTGCCCAGACCAAAGGCCACCATCGTCATCATCCCTGAGAGACTGCTGGCGCTGGCTGCGGCATGAGCGGCAAAGGCATAAACCAGGGGACAGGGAAGAAAACCATTGAAGACCCCAAAGGCCAAGGGAGCAGAGCGGCTGGATGAATTGAGAAGGCCGCGTAGAGAGGCCACAAAAGTAGTGCCGACCAAGCCCACAGTGAAGCTGTGCAGACGTTGGAAATATCCAAACAACTGCAGCGCCATGACCACCATCAGCAGGCCGGCGAACACCGCTAGGATGCGCTGTCCTGTGCTTAGCGACTCAGGTAGCAGAGGCCCAAACTGCGCTAAGGCCATGTGGTCGTACCCTGCTCCCACGGGATATGTTCCAGCCACTCCTGAACTTAAAAGAGCCTGCCCTGCCACACCTGCGAGTCCCCCCATGAACGCATAGGTTGCCACCCTACCGGTGTTGTACAACAGGTGCCGGTAGAGTGTCCTCATGCCTCCTTTTGGATCAGGGCCTAAGGCGCAGGCAAATCCCCCGCACATTCCGATGCAGTGGAAACTGCCGGCGATTCCGGCAATAAAAATCAACAAATAGTTTGTCATCATAGAGCTGACCTTTCTGCAGGTCAATTCCTCCATGGAGTCTGCCTAGGGCTCAGTGTTTCCAGGCCCTCTGCCCCCCTATTTCTTCGCGACCAGATAGGCCACCCAGACAAAGAAGGCAACAGTCATGATCAAGAAAATAGCAAAAGCCAATTCTTCTGAAGATGTCATGTACTCTCCTCTTTTAAAGCAGGGGTACCCCTATTATGTTAAATGTAAGTTCTGAAAATAAAAAAATGAGATTCAAAATTGCCACACCCAGCATCAGTTTTTCTCCGGCCATGTTTTCCTTTCTCTGTGGAACTGTTTTTATTCCATAAATTTGTCAGATTATGTATGCTGGTTCAGTAGTCCAAACCCGGACCCAGACCACCCCAATACGTATATCCATAATACAGTGCCCAGACGAACAGGACACAGTAAACCACCAGCAACCAGTTGTTGATCCGGCCATGTCGAGCCTGTATGTGTCCTCCTCCATACTCTTCCACCTGCTCGTGATAGGGAATACTTTCTTTACTTGGTGGTTGTTCTTCCGCTTTCGTTTTTTCCGCAGTGTTTGTTTCTTCACTCATTCGTTTACCTCCGCCCGGTATGCTCGGTGCTTAATCTCTTCCATATCGGTGAAGAGTCCTGATAACACGGCCCAGATAAAAATGCACAAAGCGCCCAGACTCATGAACAAGGCGACCATGAATTGTATTATCGTAACTTCAATCATAGATGTTCCTTTCCTGTTAAAAAAGTATTCTAGCAATCCTTAATTTTTTGCCGGTTCTAACATTTCAATTCCTTTTCGACCAGCCCAAGCTTCTCCCGCATACTGACCAACCAAACTGGAAGATTGGAGTTTGTAAGCCAGCCTTGACGAAGGAGCCTTAAGGTTGGGGTCGTTGAGCGCAGCCCTGTCCTCTGGGGAAATCACCAACGGCTCGCCTGTCAGTGGATCTGTGAAGGCCGAAAGAGACAAGACAAAATAAGATAAAGCCCAGCGCTCTTCCTCCGAAAAGGAATCTCCAAAGGAGGGCATCGGCGTTCCACTCAATCCGGTTGTTACTGTACGGAAGATGTCCTTGACCGACGGTCCGGACTTAAACTGACCTGAAGTCAAATCTGCCGGACGGATCGGGAAGCCAAGGTCGTTTTCCAGTCCTGCAGCCTTTTCACCATCCCCTTTACCGGAATCACCATGACATTCCCAGCATTTAGCCTGCTGCCAAACCTCTTTTCCATGTGCTACAAACTCCTCAGATGCCTCAGGGGGTTGTCCAATGTAAATGGGTGCCTCAGCAGGTTCCTCAACAAAGTACCGGTATGGTTCATCCGGATCACTCAGGTCCACCGCCAGTTCGTACTTGATATACTGGATCACAGCAATTCGTACCTTGTCCGGCAGCATGTGCCACGAGGGCATTGACGTACCGCGTATTCCCCTGGTGACTGTCCGCCAGAGATCGCCATCCTGTGGTAGGGAACCCGACGGTGTCAGCCTGAACTTGAAAACCCCCACATTGAAGTTTCGAGGTCGGGACTTGGTCATAAAAGTTGCCGCCGGCCCGTTTCCATCCCCTTCAACTCCATGGCAGCCTTCGCATCTTCGGGCATAGATTTCTTTGCCGAATTCAATCCATTCTTCAGAACGTGGAACGCTGACCATCGAGGCTTCTATTCGTTGCGGTTCAAAGAGATCCCGCCACTTGCCCCGGTTAAGACCGAGCTTTTGTACATAGGCAACAAGGCTCTTTAGCTCATCACTCTGTGCAATCACGTTTACAGTATCACCTTTGAACTCTTCATTAGGTGTATGTATAACCGGATACTTGCCTTTTTCTGCAACATATACCAATCCTTCCTTATTTGGAGTAAGCAGGATTTTTTCACCGCTGGAAAAATCAAAAAGTTTGCCAGAATCGACAGTCTTATCCAGAGTACGATTGCCCTCGTCGTCTTCAATCAGCTTTACCTGGTAAGGCCCCTCAAACAATTCGGCGTAGCGAGGCATGATTGAATCCGGCACCAACATTCGTGGATCCCAGAAATGGGCCAAGTGCCACTCGTCACTGTATTTCAGTCCCACCCGTGAGAGATCAGGTCCTATGCGACGTGTGGAAAACAGGTGAGGCAGGTCAAAAGCGTACTCACCGGCCTGTGTCACCGGACCCCAGCGACGTGTTTCCCCTGTCACCGGGCGCACATATTGTGAATGGCAATACCAACATCCTTCTCGGATATAGACCTGACGGCCTACCAGTTCTGTTTCAGTATAATCAGTGGCATCACCCTCCATCCATTTCAGTTCTCCAATATCCGTACGCACCACTTTGGTGATCTTTATCTGGCGTGACTGCGGCTCGAGCAAGGGCAGTAAGCCCTGGGTGAATAGAGCAAGACCCGCAAAGAAAATACCTGCCAGCAGTGAAACAGTTTTCAGGTTCATGAGGCCACCTTTAACTCAGCCAACACAACATTGGTTTGACGGTTTTTGTAACCAGCCAACGCGGTTCTCATCAAGTTGTATACTAGCAGGGTTATTCCCAGATCCATGCTCATCCCGGATATCGTCCGGATCATCCAATAGGGACGCATCACCACTAAAGAATCAAGCCATTCAGTGCCCCTCATCCACATCGTTCCCTGGATCAAACCAGCCATGGTCAGGACAAGTCCCATCAGTGAGATACCAAAAGTGATGAGCCAGAAGGACCAGTTGGCTAACTTGAAGGACCATAGCTCCTGGCCATGAATTCTGGGCCAGACGTACACAGTACCACCAATTGCCCAAACTACAAATGTTCCGAAAACCGTCAGGTGAGAGTGTGAGATAACAAAGTCCGTAAAGTGTGTAGGCTCTTGAATAGAACGTAAAGCCTCAAGTGATCCCTGGAAACAGCCCACCAAGTACATCAGGGATCCCATGATCAGGAACTTAGCTGGTATATTTCTCCCAAATGTATCCCAACGTCCGATCATTGTACCGAAGAAGTTCTGCAACACCGTCCAAACAGGGATGATTAGCAGCATCGAAGTAATTATTGCTAGTGTTTCCGCCCAATCGGCAATGGGACTGTAAAGATAATGATGGATACCCACAAAGGGATAGAAGAGTGCCAGTGACCAGAACCCAACTAGAGAAAGTTTATGACTGTAAATAGGGTTTTTCACGCTGGCCGGGAGAAAATAATAGATGAGGACATAACCTGCCGGAGTGATCCACAAACCCACGATGTAGTGGATGAAGAGTCCGTGAAAAGCAGCACTGTTTATGCCCCAAATGCTGTAGGGCAGAATGAAACTGCCAAGAATCAGGTTAAGTACTGTCCAGACAAACGCAGCCACGAGATACCAGAGACTGACATATAGCTGAGGCTCAGTGCGTTTGGCGATCGTGACAATAAACTGTACAGTAGCGAATGTAATAGCGACAAAGAAAATGGTGTCTGCAAACAGCGGCAATTCACCTGCCTCCAGTCCCTGGTTGTAGCCGAGAGCCATGGAGAGCATGCCCAGTGCGAGTCCAATGTTCCAGATCCAAGCCAGCCAAAACCCCAGTTTCTCCTGCCAAATCCGTACTCCGGTCAGCCGGGGTACGATGTAATAGCAGAGTCCCATAAACAGAGTCGAAAAAGCCCCAAAGATAACACCGTTGACATGCATCGGACGCAGCCGCCCGAACTGCAGTTCCAAACTGGTTCCCAAGTAATCGGGATAGTTGAAGAAGGTAGAGATCGTCACTCCAATTGTCGGAGCGAACATCAGCCAGAATAGTCCCCACAAAAGCCATAACCGAACCAGAGGCCGATTGACCAATGCATCAAGACGTTCTTGCAGGTTTTCTGCCATTTTTTACTTTATGTCTTTTGGATTTGGTATTTTTATACCGGACATGCGTCTCAAGACAACTTTTGTCTAAACACTGCGGCACATCCAGCCATGTACAGCCAGAACAGGCCTTTTAAAAATGTAAGAGCAAATAATATGCAAGCATTGAGCTTTGATGCCACTCAGAAATTCACTGCGGTTTATCCAACCATATGGTTGGATTGAACCGCAGTGAATCATTGAATTAAAAAAGTTAAATTAATGTGTTCCGGGATCAAATATAGTACCCTTGTGAGACCAATTTATGTAGGCCTCCAGGGCAATCATTGCTTCACTGTCAATCCCTATTTTAACTCCTTCATTGGGTTTCTCAATGCACCAATTTATCATTTCCCGCAGACCAGCAACCTCACTCATTTGTTCCTGGAATTTAGGAAACTGCTGGGGATGGACATCCGAAGCAAATGGATGGCACATTGCACAGGCCATTCCTGTCTTGGAGAGTGTAATCCCCAAGTCTTTTTGGGGTCCACCACCATGAAATAAAGCATCACCCATTTTTACCACTTCCATGTAGGCATCATCAAAAGCCTGCATGTCCGCTGCAGAGTGCCGCTTTTTGTGTGCTGATCCAGTGCCTGTTACAAGAAACAGAATCACTCCAGCAAACAGCGCAACAACACCAATGGTCCATACTTTATTGGATTTTATATTTAACATGCTCCTTCTCCTATTTTATGGTTAACGAACTCACGTCACGGCTGGAAGAAATTTCAAGCCATGCCGCCGATAAAATTCTGAGTTGATTAGAGTTTATTCATACTGCCAAATCTTATCAACTACTTAGCATACTGCCACATCTTATCGACTACTCTGCCTCTAAGTGACAATCCAGGATTGTCGCCTGTACCGGAGTCCCAGGTGGCATCAGCATACACATCCCTGTCCCACATCATATAATCGTATTCCATGCGATTTTGTTGCGTCCAGCGATGTTTGGTCCATCCAACACCATCGAACGGATCGCCAGGATCAACACGGACATGAGGTTTTGTCAGTTTCGGAACACCTTCAGGTGGATAAGGCCATGGCCATGATGTAGCCAACATGCCTATGGAACGCATACTTCCTATTTCGTTGTACAGCACCTGGTGGGAATGACCATGAATATTGGTCACATTCGAGTATGGCCTGACAATCTCATGGACCTCACGCCAGTCACGAACCCAGAAGTTCCAGGGCGGATAGTATTCATACAACGGATTATGTGTAAAGAGCACGATCGGTGTGTTCTTTTTCACAGTACCTAGATCTGAATCCAGCCATTTAAGCTGCTTCAGTCCCAGTCCAGCCCATGGACCGGCCACAGAGCCATCAAGGGCTTCCATATGTCCCATTCGCTCTTTTGGGCTCATTTTTTTTGCGCTCCAGTAATCTGGTGCCTGGCCAACCGTATTCAAGCCAACAAAATGAATACCATTAATGTTTTTACTCCAAGGAGATTCTCCAAATTCACTATTCCAAAGTTTCCCCATGTCCAGATACCAGTCATGTTCACCTGGTATAAAGTATTTAGGCACTGTCACTGCTTTCAGTAATTGTGCACCAAGTCTCAACTCAACCGGATCCCCTTTCTGAGCTAGGTCTCCTCCAAACATCATGAAGTCCGGTTTCATTGCTTCAATTTCTTTAAAGGCACGCTCCGCTTTATCTACAAAACGCGTATTCAGGGATTTTGGATAAAGATGAGTGTCCGATACCCAAGCAAAGTTTACATTGCCTGCTGCGTGTGCAATATCAATGGTATTAATTAATGGCCACCAACCATATGTGGCCGCACCTACTACACCTCCTGAAACGATAGACTTATGCAAAAACGTACGCCGGGAAATACTAATATTTTTGTCCGGTTTCAGTTTTCCGTTTCCGAAGGTTTTGTGCATCTCTAATTGATCAGGATGAACTTTTTTCATAAACTCTCCTTCTGCGAATGAATTCCCTATCCATAAGAGAAATGAATTTCCTCTTTTCAAGAGAAAGTTACTTTTTTAATTGAGCATTAACTTTAACCAGCTCATTAGCCTTAACTGTGAGGGGTATCTCAAGCCCTCCTGTGTAACCCTGGAAGGCCACCAGGGTATACTTACCGGGAGGGACATCAGTCATGGTAAACGTCCCATCTGTGCCGGTTATGGCATAGTACGGATTATCAACCACCTGCATCCATCCAAGCATCCAACCGTGCGCATCACAGTCAACTTTAACCGTGCCAGCACGCTTCATATTTTTCTCTACCCGTTGATTCTGCTTAGGCAACGCAAGGTTAAAGGCAGTTCGCTTGCATGATTTGCCAAGTTTTTTACACAAGTAACCATGTGTGTTGTGAAGAACAGGATCAGAATTTACAATTGCAAACTTACCTTTACGAATGACCTGAACATTAGGTGCGAAGCGGCATCCCTTCTGATCAAGTACCGGTATAGTCTCTTGTTTTGGCCAGGCCTTACCCTTTTTGACTTTCCTTAAATAAACAATACTATCCTTAACACCTTTGTCCGGTCCTACGATAATTAAAGGCACTTTGCGCATACCACCACAAACTGATTTATCTTTGGTAGGAATTATTGTTCGTTTTTTGACACGTCCAGTGAAGGTAACTTTGCCTTCAATTGTTCCACCGTTGGAAACATTTACTTCTTTATAGGCATGGACAGGCAGTACCCATCCGGCCAGACAGAAAAACAATAACAAACTGACTGGTTGTGCCAATTTGTTCATATAATAACCTTTCAGAAATAAAGAGTAATTAGCACTAAATTTTGCTATTTATAAGATACAAAACACCAAAGAAAAATATAATAAATATCTTACGGTGATTGTTACGCAATTTCTTATTTTTTGTCAAGTGTTTTTTTTATTATTTAAAAAATAAAATAAAATAATTTATTATATTAATGATATTAGTTACTTAACATTTATAATAAAACTTGTTTTGACTACCAAAAAATAAGATTTGCTGAACTTATCTTGAAAAATTACAAACCAGTCTTCTTAATTTTATGGAAAATGTTATTGATCAACTAAAATTTAATTTTAGTCTTACCACTAGATGGGAGAATCTTCACTTATATATTGTTTGCTGGTACAAATGAAAGTTATTTTGTTTCTAAAAGGAAATTAATACTTTCTTAAGAGAGTATCAATGATTCCAGTTATTAATTACCTGTTACATAGTCTGTCAATTTATTACTCATCCAACTTCCTGTGCAGCAATATAACGTTCCTTCAAAATGGTCTCTCGCGTCAAGAGGCTTTTTGGTCTATACGTCAGGCTGATTCCCACGCCTAATGTGAAAACAGGTAAAGCCATCCAGGCCCAACCTATCAAGGGATTGATGAAAACACGAATTGTAACAGATCCCTTTTCATCACCGTTTTCGCTCGAAAAAATGAGATAGAGGTCTTCCATGAATGAGCGTAAAATGGCAACTTCAGTAAGTGGTTGAGGTTGAGTTGGATAGAAACTTTTTGCTGGTTTCATTACTTCCAGAAAATTTCCTTCATTGTCAAATACCTCGATAATAGCCGCACGATGTCTAGCGTTGCCAAGCTGAAATTCACTTACATTCTGGAACTCTAAACGGTAATCACCTATTTGCCTGGAACTTCCCGGTTCAAGTGTGATATCACGCTCCAGGCTAAAAAAGGTTCCGGCAAAGCCCAAAAACATCAGAACTGCACCAAAATGAATCAGGAATCCTCCGTAACGACGCCGATTGCTGGAAAAGGCATAAAATAGACCCATCAAGAAATTGGTTCCAGTTTGTCGACTTTTAAT
>Ga0208205_100004_pt1 | contig 41224 bp, 36 predicted proteins | sample DeeseametaMP1494_FD_184185 | JGI IMG/M metagenome (GOLD analysis project Ga0208205, IMG submission 184185) | Marine microbial communities from the Deep Pacific Ocean - MP1494 (SPAdes) | ecosystem: Environmental > Aquatic > Marine > Oceanic | place: South of Fiji, South Pacific Ocean | collected... | reverse complement strand
GGATAGGTGTGCTGCCGCCCAACTGCCTTGAGCAACTCAAAATTTTGTGTATTCCGTGTACCAATTTGCAGCATAACACCAGTTGGCTGACCCAGTTTTTCCAGACAGTTATTAATTTCTTCTATGTGCTGCTCGTGTGTTACTTCCATAGCAACAACTTTAATTCCATATTTTCCCGCCAACTCAAAAACATATGGTAAACATTCCTTGCCGTGTCCCTGAAAAGAATAGGGATTTGTACGAGGTTTATATGCACCCATTCTGGTGCACTCCTGACCATTGTCCTGCAAAGCCTGCATCATGCGCTCAACATTTCCCGGATTGTCAACTGCACATAATCCGGCGAAAATGTGAAAGTTTTGCTGGTTAAAACGTACTCCGTTGTATTCAAAATCGATCGAACCTGTTTCCTGTGAGTGCCGACCCAAAATTCTGAAATCATGGGAAATCCGGACTACCCGCTCCACTGCCGGAAGAGATTCAATTTCCTCCAGGTTGATTTTAGTAGTATTGCCAATCAAATAAATTTCAGTCAGTTGCTGACCTCTGCCCTGTACTTTGTGTTTTTGTAAACGAATTTCAGGCAAACCCTGAAGGTGACTCCACGTACGTTTGTAATCTTCAGCGGTTTCTTCTGTATTAGCATGTAATATTACCAGCATTTATTTGTTTTATTTTTTGTTGTTTAGCAGATAAACTATGGAAAGTAAATCCAGTTAAAATGGCAAGTCATCCGGGGATTCGTTTTCGAGCCAACCGGGTTTTTCATTCGGAACTGGAGCAGATGTTGTTTGGGCAGGGGTGGTTGGAGAAGTAGTTACAGAACTTTGCTCCGAAACCAGCTTCCATGCCTGGAGTGTGTTAAAATATTTCACTTGACCCTGAGGGTTCGTCCATTCCCGCCCCCTCAAATCAAAAAATATCTCAACTTCCTGACCTACTTCAAATGAATCCAACAATTCGCAGCGGTCCTGAACCATTTCAAATTGAAGTGGTTGAGGATAATCCGGATTGCTAGCATATTCCACTACAAACTCGCGTTTTCGAAAGCGCTCCGAAATTTGCACCGTCTCAGATATATTTTTTATTTTTCCTTTAATTTCCATAAATTTTTAGATTTATTATATTTATTGTTAAGCTGCGAGTTCGTTTTCGACCAATGTTGCCCAGTAACTTGCACCACTAGGTAGGACATCATCGTTAAAATCGTAGTGAGAACTGTGCAGCATACATCCTCCCTCACCTTTTCCTGTACCGATTCCCAGCCAGACATAACAACCGGGACGAGCCTGAAGCATATAAGAAAAATCTTCTGCTCCCATGGAGGGTGTTGGATCGCGAATAAGATTTTCTTCTCCAACAAGATCAACAACCGCCTTTGCCGAAATTTCTGTTTCCGGAACTGAGTTGATGGTTGCAGGATAACCTTTAATGTAGTTTAGCTCACAACTTGCTCCGAAAGCAGCACAAACACCTTCTGCAACCCGTAACATTGACGAGGGCATTCCCTCTTGTGTTTCCGGAATGAAGGTTCGCACACTTCCATGCATTCGTACACTATCCGGAATCACATTGTAAGCATCACCGGCATGAATTTGTGTGACGCTGATCACCACAGAATCAACAGGATGCGTATTGCGGCTTGGAATGGTTTGCAGTGCACTAACTACCTGAGAGGCAACAACAATCGGATCAATGCACTGATCAGGCATTGCACAGTGGCCTCCTCTTCCGTTAATTGTTAAATCAAACATGTCAGCTGCTGCCATGATTGGTCCCGACCCAACCCCAAAAATTCCGGGATCCATTCCCGGCCAGTTGTGTAAACCATAAACTGAATCCACAGGAAATTTCTCAAACAAACCTTCTTTAACCATCAGGTCACCTCCGCCTCCACCTTCTTCTGCAGGTTGAAAGATGAAGTTAACCGTACCTTTGAAATTTTTATTTGATGCTAAATATTTTGCAGCACCGAGCAACATCGCTGTATGCCCATCGTGCCCGCAGGCATGCATTTTACCGGGATTGGAAGATGCGTGATTAAATGTATTTTTTTCCTGTAAAGGCAGTGCATCCAAGTCTGCTCTAAGCCCAATCGCTGGTCCTTCACCATTTCTAATTGTTCCAACAACACCCGTTTTTGCCAACCCCCTGTGAATTTCTATTCCAAACTCTTCCAGCTTGGTAGCCACAAAATCAGATGTCCGGTTTTCCTCATACGCCAATTCCGGATGTTGATGGATATCCCTTCTCCATGCTGTCATTTCATCATGAAACTCATTAATTTTATTAATTATTGTCATTTTCCTCCTTGGACAATTTAATTATGAATAATGGTTTTTGTAATAGTATGAAATCCACGTTGTCATTTCGACCGTAGTGAGAAAACTTAATGATTATAGTGTAGTAGCTTTTGAAAGATTTCTCGCTTCGCTCTAAATGACACGATTTTAAAACTTTTTACAGGTTTTTCATGATTAGACTATTGCACCATTTTTAATGACACTGCGATGATTTTTCTGGTTTGCAACCACAGAAATATCTTCCACCGGATTTCCGGAAACAATCAGCAGATCAGCAATATATCCTTCACTAATCTGACCTCGATCAGCCAAACCCATCAAATCTGCAGCGTCTGCTGTGGAAAAACTTAATGCATCAGAGTTAGATATTCCCAGATCAACCATAAACTGCAGTTCTTGACTGTTGTCACCATGTACATTAAAAGGAGTTCCGGCATCTGTTCCCATCGCTATTTTGCCTCCGGCCTCATAAAACATTTTTATCGACTGATGATGTCGTTCCCGTACACGAATTGTTTTTTCTACAATAAAATCCGGAATTCCGTTGTCCCGATTGATGTAAATATTGTTGACTGCAGCTAGTGTAGGAACTAGATAGGTGCCTTTTTCCAACATGGCTTCCAGGCATTCCTGCGTCATGAAAATACCGTGTTCAATTGAGTCCATTCCGGCACGTACCGCATTTAATATTCCGGCTGCACCCTGTGCATGACTGGCACAGGTACGGTGAAACCGATGCCCCTCATCGACTCCAACACGCAACTCCTCTTCAGTGTAATGCGCATCTTCCGGGTTTACTCCTGGCGTCATCACGCCCCCGGTAGCCATCAATTTTATTACATCTGAACCGGCATGAATTTGCTCTCGTACTGCTTTCAATACTTCATCAGGTCCATCCGCAATACGGCCAAAAACATTCCCGTGTCCTCCTGTCATGCAAATCATTCGGCCTGCTGCCTTGATAGTAGGTCCGAGTTGACGTCCGGAATTACATGCATCTCTAACGGCAAACTCCAGATAATCCCGACCTCCTAAATCCCTGATTGAAGTAACTCCGCTACGCAAGGTTTTTTGGGCATTTTCGAAAGCGTTCATTACAATTTGCCCCGGTTTTAAATTCAACAAACGTGACTTTGGATCCGCTTCTCCGCAATAGACAAGATGGACATGACAATCGATTAATCCCGGCAGCAAAGTCCCACTTGATGTGTCTACCTTGTCGCCACTAAAGCCCTCAAATTCTCCACAAGGTGCAACTTTGGAAATCTTTTGATCATCAACTAAAACACCTTGATTTTCCTTCAGATTACCTTTTCCGTCAAAGACTAATCCGCCTGAATATAAAGTTGTCATTACTATTCTAATTTCTGTTTTTCATTTATTTTCTATTAAAAACGCAGCTTCCATGGTACGCTTTTATTTATTATTATGGCAAGTCACTTGTGAGCAGGATGGTGTAGATTGCGGTTCAGGGAACTTGATTTTACTTAATGGAGGCTGTTTACGTATGAACTGAAATAGCTTCTCCGTACTCGCTTTTATGAATTAATGATTTTTTATTAAATGCTCTCAGTAACAATCCACAGCTCCAAACAGCCAGTAAGGCTGCCATGCTCCAGAGCATCCATGAATAATCCTGCCAAAAGATCAGCCATCCCCCAAGTATAGGCCCTGCGATTTTACCAAAATTTTTAAACGCACCAATCAGTCCTGCGCCTGCTCCGGTGTGACGGACATCCATTTGTTGTGCGAAGAGTGCCAGGGTCGCAGGGAATATAAGGGCCTGTGCCAGGCCAAAACCAAGCGCAAGCAGGAGTAAAAACGAAGGCGTGTTTGCCAAGGGCAGCAAACCCAAAGAAAAAGCCGCCAGCAGCATTCCGCAAGAAACGACTGGTAAATAGCCTTTACGGTCACTCAAACGGCCTCCAAACGGACGTGCCAAAAGATGAGTCAATTCTTGTACAGAAAAGAACAGTCCGACCCACAAAATCGGAATTCCGCTTTCCAGTGCATACAACGGCAAGAAGGTTTTAGCGGCATAAAAACCAAGATAAACGACACATTCCAGACTTCCTGCCAACCAAAGTTCCGGTGTCTGAAATCCCGCCCGGAAAGCATCTGCAGTTTGTTGCCGCCAGGAATGGGAAGGAATTTTTGGACTGTTAAATTTTTTGAGCAAAAGCACAGGCAGTAAAGCGCAGGAACTCATTAGTCCAATTACCGTAAAGACTGTGGCAGGTTCAATTACCGTCAGTAATGCGGCAGCGATCGTAGGACCAAGCAGGTAACCCCCATTACGTGCCATACTGAACCAACCCAGAAGTTCTGCGCAGTTGTCGGCAGAGCTTCCGGATTTCTGTCCCTGTTCCATGACCCAGGCCACGGTGACCGGTCCATAAATGGCAGTGGCCAAACCATGTACAAGGCGCAAAAACAATAATTCTTCCGGAGTATGTATTAGCTGGTAAAGGAACGGAATTCCGATAAACAGGAGTGTTCCCACTAAAAGCCAAATCCAGCGCCCCCAGCGGTCGGACAAAAGGCCGAAGATTGGTTTGAGCAACATTCCGGTCAAAGTGGAAACCGAAACTATCAGTCCCAAAAAGGTAGCATTTGCACCCAAACCGGCGGCAAAGATTGGCAGAAGAGGTGTTTTACCCATTTGATAGGCAGTGCGTACCATGAAATCTGCCGCAGTAATTTTGAACAATACCGGAACTCTATGCATCCTATCCCTGCAACTTCCGGATTCCTGCTTGATCAATTTGTTGATTGAGCCGTACCACTTCTTGTTTTTCGAGCTCACTCAACTCTGCGAGCCGCTGGTCAATCAGTGCGCTCAGGTGTTCAAAAACGGAATAAGCCTGTTGCGGAGGAGCGGCATCTGCCACCGCGACCACGCTGACTAAAGCCTCCATGCGTTGTTTAAGCATTGTTGGATGACGAAGCCGGTCAGACGGTGTTTCGTATTGATTTTGCGTCAATTCGTTTTCAAGCGTGTTGAACTTTTCCCGCAACGCTTCCGCTGCTTTTTGAATTTCTCCAAAACTTTTTTCTTCAGCAGAATTGTTAAAATTTTCTCGCGCCAGCAACTCCGTAATTTGAAGCTTAATTCTCCGGATGCGATTGATGGCGGAATTCACGTCAGAGACTCTATTCCTGATTTTAAACCACAATTCAAATTGTGCTGAAAAATCCTCCGGAGATGTATTCAGGCGTGGATCTTTGACAATTTCAAAGGAATGCCTGATTTCGTTTTCACCTGATTTCAAACAAACCTGATAACTTCCAGGTGGAGCAATCGGCCCGCCTCCGGGTCCGGCTTCACCTCGTCCTAAGGGTTTGTAACCCGCTTCTTCAAGTGATTTATCAATTTTGACTTCAGGACCGGGATAGTGCATATTCCAGACAAAACGATTGAAACCAACTTTTGCAGTCAAAGATGGTTTTTCGTCGGAAGGCTCGCTTTCTTCGCTTTCACTTTTATCCGACTTCTCGTCAGTTTTTTTAGTGCTGAAGCGCTCTATTTCAGCACCGTTTGCATCGAGAACAATCAACTCCAAAGGTTTTTCCGGTGTAAGGTTCGCTTCTGATTCTATAAAATAATTCACAATCACGCCTTCCGGAGGATTCTCTCCCATATCCAAATGACGGAAACGTTTTTCGCCGTCCGGTGTAGTTTCCTGATAATGAGTACCAGGCAAACCAAAATCCGGGCTGTAGTTTTTGCCGTCTCCCAGATAAAGATTGACGCTCCAGTTTAAGGTGCGGCGGTACGTGGTGCGTGGCGGGAAAAAACGGATACCGGAGATTTCTGTTTCGGTTCCGGAAGATTGCCCGGCTAATTCCCTAAGTGGTGTCAAATCGTCCAGTATCCAGAATGACCGCCCGTGTGTTCCAACCACCAAATCATCCTGCTTAATTTTCATATCGTAAACTGGAACCACCGGAAAATTTCCCTGAAGTTTTTGCCAGTTTTTTCCGTCATTGACGCTCATAAAAATTCCTGTTTCAGAACCGACAAACAACAATCCCGGACAAACAGGGTCTTCCCGGATGACTCGGCTGATTTCTGTGTAAGGTTCGCTTTGCGGATAATCTCCGTTGATACTGTTCCAACTCTTGCCGCCGTCAATGGATTTGTAAAGGAAAGGACGGTAATCGTTTAATTTGTAACGCGTGGCGGAAAGATAGATTGTGTCTGGATCGTGTACGGAAACTTCGATGCAAAAAATATAACCCCATTCCGGAAGATCGGGCGACGTGATGTTTTGCCAGGTTTTTCCACCGTCCCGTGAAGTGTGGACAAGGCCGTCATCACTCCCTGTCCAGAAAACTCCGGCTTCATGTGGTGACTCAACAAAAATAGAAATAGTTCCATAATGTTCCGCACCACTGCTGTCAACGGTCAAACCACCAGAAAGACCTAGTTTGCTTTCGTCTGCACGGGTCAAATCCGGACTTATTTTTTCCCAACTGTGGCCTTCATCGTTTGTCCGGAAAACATGATTTCCGCAAGCATAAACGGTTCCAAAATCATGGGGAGAAAAAGCAATCGGGAACGTCCACTGAAAGCGATATTTCAAATCTTTCGGTGCCCAACCAAATTGTTCCTCGGGCCAAACATTGATGAGACGTAATTGTCTGGTACGGTGATTGTAATGTTGCAATTGCCCTTCGCCGCCGGGAGAGCTACCGACTGCTCCGATATAAACAATGTCCGGATCATCCGGTTTGACCACAATAAAGCCGCTTTCTCCAGTTCCCGGCAAAGTGCATTCCTGAAGCGTGATTGCTCCGTATGCGCTGGCACTCGGAACGCTGATGCTGGTGTTGTCCTGTTGAGTGGCATAGACGCGATACGGGAATTGATTGTCGGTGTCAATTCGGTAAAACTGAGCGGTAAACTGGTTGTATATAGTGGACCATGTTTTTCCGCCGTTGTACGAAACACAACCTCCACCGTCATTGCCCTGCACCATACGCTGCGGATTTTCAGGGTCAATCCAAAGGTCGTGATTGTCTCCGTGCGGAGTGGTAATTTCGCTGAAATTAGTACCGCCGTCTGTCGATTTCCACATTTTCAAATTGGTGATATAAACCGTATCAGCGTGTTTTGGATCTGCGAAAACGTGGCAGTAATACCAGGGACGGTGAATCAAATCCCGGTTTCCGGAAGTTTTAATCCAGCTTTCTCCGCCGTTGTCTGAGCGGTATAATCCTGCCTCTTCTGCTTCGATAATGGCCCAGATACGTCCGCTTTGTGCCGGTGATACGGACACGCCGATTTTGCCTTTTGTGCCTTTGGGGAGTCCTGGATTGTCACTGATGTCTGTCCAGGAATCACCGCCGTCGGTTGAACGGTACAGGCTGCTGTCCGGCCCACCGCTGTTGAGGCTCCAGAAATTGCGGTAGGCTTCCCAAAATGAAGCATAAATAATGCGTGGATTATTTGGATCGAGACTGAGATCAATTGCACCGGCTTTTTCACTCCGAAAAAGAATTTGTTCCCATTTTTGGCCGCCGTCTTTGGAGCGGAAAACTCCTCGTGTAAGACTCGCTTCTTTGTTGGAGCCGAAGGCATCACCGAAAGCCCCCACATAAACCCAATCCGGATTTTGCGGATGAACTCGAATTTCACCAATATGCCTGGTTTTTTTAAGTCCAACATTTTTCCAGGTTTTTCCGGCATCGGTAGATTTATAGACACCATCGCCAAAAGAAACATCACCCCGGATTGTCGATTCACCCATTCCGGCATAAATCACATTTGGATCAGAAGGAGCTACCGTCAAAGCACCGACCGCAGCACTCTCCAAAAAGCCGTCGGAAACATTTTCCCAGTATGTTCCTCCGTCTTCAGTTTTCCAGATACCTCCTGCCGCCGCACCAAAATAAAAGACCTGTGAATTATCCGGGTCACCTGCCACCGCTACCACACGTCCTCCGCGAGGGGGTCCTATACAGCGCCAACGGAGGGTGTTCAGATGTTGGATTTCTTTAGAAGATAAAGTCGTTGTCATAATAAACCTGGATCATAAAATTTAACAATTGTCTAATTCAATAATTTTTTCTGCAAGCTGCTGTGCTGAGACTAGCAGGGAACTTGTTATCGTCCTCGTAAGCGGGGATCAAGTGCATCTCTTAGCCCATCACCTATATAGTTAACACTGAGGACGGTCAGTGCGATAAAGAGTCCAGGCCAAATCACACGTGCAGGAGTGATCTGGATAAAATTTGCTCCGTCATAAAGTAATCTCCCCCAAGTTGGGAAATCCGGTGGGAATCCAAGTCCTAGAAAAGATAAGGCTGATTCTGTAATAATAGCGTTGGCTATACCAAGTGTTGCGGAAACCATGATCGGACTGAGAATGTTTGGGAGAATATGGCGGAATATTATGCGTCTTTTCCTGGTCCCTATGCTGTGTGCAGCAATTACAAATTCCCGCTCCTTGATGCCCAAAACATCACTTCTCACAATTCGGGCCGTGTGCATCCAACTGGTGATGCCAATGACGAAAACAATCAGCATAAATATTCCAGCTTCCGGACCATAAAGTGTGCGCAAAGTATCGCGGAATAGTAAAATAATTACCAGTAAAAGGGGTAAAATTGGCAGTGCGAGAAATAAATCAGTCAAGCGCATCAAAGGGCCGTCCAACGATTTGATGAATCCAGCCAATACTCCGATCAGTGTTCCCAAAAGCAGTGCAATCAACATTGCTGAAAATCCTACCGCTAACGAAACTTGGCCGCCTGCCAGCATTTGCGCCAGTGTATCGTGACCAATATTGTCCGTACCCAGTGGATGGGCTAAAGTTGGGCCAAAATTTCTTTCACTAAAATTGATGGCACTGGGTTCAATTCCTTGAATAAGCGGACCGAGTGAAACAGCGAGTGTGATAAAAATGAAGACAATAACACCGGCCATGGCACCTTTGTGTTTCCGGAACTGTCGCCAAACATCTCCCCAGAGAGAACGGTGCTGAGTGAGTGTTTCAAGTTCTTCTTCGGGAAAACGCTCGTCTCCCGCTATTTCTGTGGATTGCGTGTTTTCAGTCATAGCGAATTCTAGGATCAAGAATACCGTAAACCACGTCGGCAATCAGGTTGAAAAAGACAATCAGGACGGCAAAAATAAAAGTCAGTGTCTGCACAAGAGGAATGTCCGCTCCTTCAATGGCAATGATTAAGAGTTGACCCAGGCCGTTTACGCGGAATATTTGTTCGGTAATGATTGCTCCGCTGAAAATTGTCGGAATTCCCAAAGCAATCAGGGTTACAACTGGAATCAAACTGTTTCGCAAGACGTGAATCAGCAGTACTGCGCGTTCTGAACGGCCTTTCGCCCTCGCTGTCCGTACATAATCCAGGTTTAGATTGTCGAGAATTGATGCCCGCATGAAACGGCTCAATTGAGAGGCATTGTAGAGCGCAAGTACTGCCACCGGCATAATCATTTGTTTGACTTGTGAAACAAAGTTCTGCCAACTATCCACCACCAAAGTCGTGTCGTAAATCATGGGGAACCACCTTAACTGGACACTGAAAATTATGATTGCGACCATACCGGTAAAAAAAGTCGGCACAGAAAAACCTACCATTGAAATAAATGTTCCAACCTGATCAAACCAGGAATATTGTCTGTAGGCAGAAACAATACCAATCGGAATCGCAATCAGGATTCCAAAGAGGTAAGAAAGCCCAACTACCCAGAGTGTTTGCGGAGTGCGTTGAATAATTAGATCCACCACCGGACTGCGTGTTGCCCAGGAAAGAATTCGGGTACGGTTTTCTGCATCGCCAATACTGATGCCGAAACCTTCATGCAGTAAATTCAAGGGTTCATTGACACAAAATTGCACCAACCATAGACCAAAGCGAATGTGCATTGGTTCGTCCAGTCCAAGAGAACTCCGGATTTTAGCCCTTACTTCCGGAGGAACCGTCATCGGCAAATTTCCGGTAGGATCGTTCGGAGCTAAATCGAGGATGGCGAAAATGATGAAACTGATTACCAATAAGGTCGGAATGGCAATCAATGTGCGGCGGAAGATGTAATGAATCACAGTTTGAAAGCCTTGAAGATGGAAAAAAGCGGTTTGCAGAAAGAATATCTACAAACCGCAAATTGCTTGCTAAAACTCGAATTACTTACGAGTCCAGTCTGCAATATTCCACAGTTCTGAGTCCCATGGATTCATACGAACCCCGGAAAGCGTATTAGAATGAGCTGAAACATTACCCCGATGGATTAGCGGAATCATCGCATAATCCTGCATCAACATATCATTCATCTCTTTCGTAAGACGAATACGATCTTTCATGGCTGACGAGATTGACATTTTAGCAGAGAGGGCATCATAAGCTGGACTGCACCAGCGAGGCATATTGTTTCCGCCCCACTTGTTGCGTTTTTGAGCCATTTCCTTACAAGTCCAGTTGGACATGTAGGTTTGCGGATCCGTCCCACTGAAGTTGTTGGTGTACATCTCTATGTCCGTGAAAAACTTCTGGTAAGTGTCAGGACTACTGATATCTCCACCAAAGAAAACGGATGCACTTAGATTGCGCAGTTCAGTTTCTACACCGATTTGTTTCCACATTTCCTTAATGAAAGCCTGAGTAGCCTGACGTACGGAGTTTGTGGAGGTCTGGTAGAGAATCGAGATTCGGACTCCACCCTTCTGCCGTACTCCATCCGAACCACGTTTCCAGCCGGCTGCATCTAGCAGGCGGTTGGCTTCAGCGACGTTGGGAGTTTTACACTCATCGTTAGCCGATGAAGCATAAATAGCAGGTGCCGGCAGCACATTACAACTGATCTTTCCAGCCTTACCATAACCTGCATCCACGAGTACTTGGCGGTCAATCGCCAAAGAAAGTGCACGCCTTACATTGTAGTCCGACAAGTAAGGATGAGCATTGCGGTTATTGTTTCCGCCGATGTATTCAGAACGCATATCACCAAGTGATGGATCAGGGTTGGTAAAGTTGACCATCAAACGTTCTACAGAGGTACCGAAAGCCGAAACTACTTTACCTCTTCCTCCCTGTTCCATTTTGATCAGAATTTCCGGCTCAACTTGCAGGTTCCAGGCATAATCCATTTCACCGGTTTCCAAAACTGCACGGGCAGCAGAAACAGCATCGCCGCCGCCTTTGAAAACTAACTTGCCGAAAGCCGGCTTGGAAGTATCCCGATAATTGGGATTGGCCTCAAAAACAATCACATCATTCGGCTTAAAGTCCACCACTTTGAAAGGGCCGGTTCCAATCGGATGAAAATTTTGCTCGGTGCATTCCTGTGCTTTTGCTCCCTGGCAACCGTCAAACTGCGCTTTTTGCAAAATGGGTGCATTGTAGCCTACAAAAGGGGCATAAGGGAAAGGCTTGGGAACAGTAAACTCAATTTTTACTGTACGGCTATTGACAGCTTTTACTGACTTGATATCGTTCCAATAATTTGATTGCGTACAACCTGTGTCAGGATTGGAGCAGTATTCATAAGTAAAAACTGCATCGTCTGCGGTCAAGGCTGATCCATCAGACCACTTGATGCCTTTTTTAATTTTCCAAGTGATGGTAGTAAGGTCCTTTGATATACCTCCGTTGGCTACTGTAGGTATTACTTCTGCTAGCCAGGGAAGCAAATTACCGTTTTCATCATAGCGACCTAAAGGCTCAAGAACGACCGAAGAAGCTTCCAGTTCCTTGGTTCCACCGGAAAGGTTGGGGTTCATGGTTGATGGAGCTTGCCAATAGAGCAAGTTCAATTGACCGTCACTTCCACGTTTGGCCTGGACGGGACTTGCTATACCCACCGCTATAGCGAGGGTCAGCAGGGTGCTAATTATATACTTCATAGTACACCTTATCATGTGAGTGAATGGCCAGCAGAAAAGGATATACCGACCGTAAATGGCATTCAGGAAAATTCTGAATGCCGTTGAAGAGGCGTCCCACTAAATAAGGCAGGAAGCCTGCCTTTAAACTTACTGCATTCAGAAGCATTTCAAAGTGCTCTTTTACAGAAAGTTGTTGCATTATACAGTTCTTTTATAAATTGTCAAACAATTTTCTTCAATTACACTAAATGGCAAGCAACCTGATGCCCCTGAGAAACTTCTCTCCATTCCGGAGAATCCTTGAAACAGCGATCCTCAGCCCTGGGACAGCGTGTACTGAAGTTACAACCCGATGGCGGATTAGCCGGGCTAGGTACCTCCCCAACCAGGATAGTGCCCTTGCGTTTCCTTTCCAATTTTGGATCGTGGATTGGAACTGCTGAAAGCAAAGCCTGTGTGTAGGGATGAAGAGGTGTGCTGTAAAGGGCCTGACTTGATGCCAGTTCAACGATACGTCCGAGATACATTACAGCAACTCGATCGGCAATGTGGCGGATCATACTCAAATCGTGGGAGATGAACAAATAAGTCAGGCCAAATTCTTCCTGAAGATCCTCTAAAAGGTTAATTACCTGTGCTTGAATTGAAACATCCAGTGCAGCAATCGGTTCATCGCAGATAATGAATTCCGGACTCAAGGCCAGTGCACGGGCAATGCCTATTCGTTGACGTTGACCACCGGAAAATTCATGGGGGTAACGATTGGTGAATTTCGGATTCATCCCGACAGAAATAAGCAATTGTTCTACACGTTGACTTCGTTCTTCAGCCTGGAGTTTTTTATGTTCCATAAGAGGCTCACTGATGATACTACCTACCGTCATCCTTGGATTCAGACTATCCTGTGGATCCTGAAAAATCATTTGCATATGCTGTCTTTGTTTACGTAATTCTTCCTTATCGAGAGAGGTTAGATCTCGCCCCTTGAAAAAAACATTTCCTGCAGTAGCTGGAATTAATTGAAGAATAACCCGAGCGGCAGTAGATTTTCCGCACCCGCTTTCGCCTACCAAACCCAAGGTTTCACGTTCCTGGATTTCGAAGGAAATACCGTCAACTGCATTAACACTTCCGACTTCTCTGCGAAATATTCCACGGGTGATCGGAAAATGTTTTACCAGTCCATCAACCTTTAGCAAAGCCTTATTATTTTCATTTGTCATTCGTTCACTCAGGATTCAGGATTCCACCAACAGGCGACTTTATGATTCTCTTTTCTTTTGATTAACACAGGATTTTCCCGTCGGCAACGATCCATGGTATGGGTACAACGCGGTGCAAAAGGACAACTTGTTGGTTTTTTGTGTAGATTTGGAGGTTGACCTTCTATGCTTTCCAAGCGTGCTGCACGTTTACCTTCCAGATTAGGCAACGTTTTCAGCAAGCCCTGTGTATAAGGATGTTTTGGATTACTGTATAGTTCGTCCACCGGTCCTTCCTCAACTATATACCCTCCGTACATTACCGCCACCCGATCTGCCATTCCTGCGACAACACCAAGGTCATGTGTGATCCAGATAATTGCCATACCGAGTTCTTTACGGAGCTTTTTAACGATGTCCAGTATTTGCGCCTGTATGGTCACATCAAGGGCCGTAGTTGGTTCATCGGCTATCAGTACTTTAGGATCACAGGCCAGGGCCATGGCTATCATGACCCGTTGGCGCATTCCTCCGGAAAACTGGTGTGGAAAATCATTTAAGCGGTTTTCCGCCATTGGAATACCAACTAAATCCAAAAGTTCCGCCGAGCGTTGACGAGCTTTCTTCCTGCTCATTCCCATGTGTTCACGCATCGGTTCTGCCAATTGATAACCAATTTTCAAAACTGGATTGAGTGACGTCATCGGATCCTGAAAAATGAAACCAATTTTACCACCTCGTACTTTCCTGAGTTCGCCAAGATCAAGCTGAATCAAGTCCTGTCCTTCAAAGTTTGCCGTTCCGGAAACGATTTCCGCGGGAGGCATGGGCAGAAGTTTGAGCAGTGACATCATTGTCACGCTTTTCCCGGAACCGCTTTCACCAACTACTCCAAGCAGTTCTCCTTTCTTCAACTCAAAACTGATTCCATTGACAGCGTGGACCAGGCCATCCTGGGTGTGAAAACGTGTGCTTATATTTTCGACTTGGAGAATGGTGGATTGATTTGACAAAATATTAGAAAGCTTTTTAGTTTGGAGATAAAATAATATTCAAGAAACGGAGTCTAGTCTTCTCTGATGATATGTCAAGAACAATCTCGAATTTTCAAGAGTTGACCAAGTAAACTTTATACAGAATTTCATTTTCAATTGACTTAATTCATTTTTTCATAGATAATCAGCAGTCTATTTAATGTTCTCTTTGAAGTATGAAGATTCAGTCGGACCCATTTCATGGGATGGCATCCTGAGAATTTTTCACAGAGAGCGAACTTACGAGAAAATTTTTCTCTAAATTGTTGTTATTCTATAGTCCTCCAAAGGTGCCATCTGAACGGGAAATAAATATATGCCAGGAAAATCTACAATAAAACATAAGGTTTGCCGTGCGTTGGGAATTAATGTAATAGGAAGTCCAAGTGCAGCACTTACATTGAGTCGTCGTCCTAATCGTCCAGGACAGCATGGAGCAAGCCGTCAAGCAAAGATCTCCCCTTTTGGTCAACAGTTGAGAGAGACTCAAAAGCTGAAAGCCTTTTACGGAATCAGTTCTAAACAGTTACGTCGTTATTACGACAAAGCGGCAAGGGGCCGTATCCAAACCAACGTTGCACTCGTTCAAACTCTCGAAACGCGGTTAGACAACATGGCCTTTCGTATGGGTTTTTCAGGAACATTACGTGCCGCCCGACAGATGGTTGTTCACTGCCACATCACAGTAAACGGTAAAAAAGTCAATAAACCAGGTTATCAGATAAAGCCCAGTGACATTGTTCAACTGAGAGATAAAAGTCAAAAAATAGACCGATACAAGGATTGGTTCAATTTCTTTGAACAGAAATTAGCATACGTTCAGCGCGACACAAAGAAATTTTCCGGTACGCTTGTACAGATTCCGGATCGTGAGGAAATACCTATCGACGTTGAGGATCACCTGGTAGTCGAATTCATGGCTCGCTGATTTTTTGCATTTTGGTACCGGCTGTCCCGATGTCAGCCGGTTGGATCTGATTTCTTTCAAACCCATTCCCGCCTCCCGTCCTCAAACATCGGTTCACCAAAAAAACAGTTTTTTTAAATCGAATCATGAAAAGCTCAAAACAAATTCGGCAGGAATTCATCTCTTTCTTTGAAGAACGAGGACACCGTTTTGTGCGCAGTGCTCCAGTAGTACCCAATGACGATCCGACTTTGCTCTTTTCTAATTCAGGAATGGCACAGTTTAAAGAAGTGTTTTTGGGAACCGGTGTCAGAGATTACAATCGTGCAGTAAACTCTCAAAAATGTATCCGAGCCAGTGGGAAACACAATGACCTGGAAGATGTAGGGCATGACAATTACCATCACACTTTTTTTGAGATGCTCGGCAACTGGTCTTTCGGAGACTATTTTAAAAAAGAGGCCATCGAATGGGCATGGGAATTAATGACAGGAGTTTGGGGGCTTCCAAAAGACAAATTGTGGGCCACAGTTTTTGAGGGCGGAGACGGTGTGGCTCCCGATGAGGAAGCAGAAAACTTCTGGCGGAAGTCTACCGGAATCAATCCGGATCAGGTTTTACGTTTTGACAAAAAAGATAATTTCTGGGAAATGGGGGAAGTGGGCCCCTGCGGACCATGTTCTGAACTCCACATCGATTTGGGTGAAGGTACCTGCCCGCATTCCGACAAACACGATTGCTCCGTCAATCTCGAAGGCTGCTGGCGTTTTGTTGAATTGTGGAACCTGGTTTTCATTCAATATCAGCGCTTTCCGGATGGCCACCTTGAACCATTGTCGGCACAGCATGTAGATACCGGAATGGGTTTAGAGCGAATTTGCCGTGTTCTTCAAGGAGTGGATTCCAATTACAGTACAGATCTTTTTATTCCAATTTTAGACAGCATCAGCGAAGTCACCGGACAAACAGATTCCGGCAGGGAAGTTAGTGTTGCATATCGTGTGATTGCAGATCATTTACGCTCGCTGAGTTTTGCCATTGCAGATGGTGCCTTACCATCCAACGAAGGACGCGGATATGTTTTGCGTCGAATGTTACGCAGAGCAACGCGTTTCGGACGTGTCTTGAATATGCACGAACCGTTTATTTATAAGCTGGTGCCCATTCTGTCAGAAGTGATGGGTGACGCCTTTCCGGAAATAAACAAGCAGCAAAAACATGTACAAAATGTAATAAAGGCTGAGGAGACCAGTTTCGGATTGACGCTTGATCGCGGTCTTGAAATATTTGAAAAAATGGCTGCAACTGCAGAAACAATTTCTGCAAAAAAACTATCTGGAGAAAATGCTTTTAAACTTTATGACACTTACGGCTTCCCCGTTGATTTAACACGGCTGATGTGTGAAGAACGCGGTTTTGGAGTAGATGAAGTCGTCTTTGAAAAATTAATGAAAGAACAGCGCACCCGTGCCCGTGAATCAGGAAAATTTAAGGTTACACTTGATAAATGGACAGAAATTTCAAAAGGAGCAGATTCTAAATTTGTGGGCTATGATACCTTCCGGACCAAATCAAAATTGCGGAGACATTCCCTCAACGATCAGGGACAATGGCAGTTTATTTTGGACATCACACCATTTTACGCAGAATCCGGAGGACAGATTGGTGATCATGGAACCTTGGAACAAAGCGGAAAATCAGCAGGTGACAAAAAAATATGGAATGTTGTCGACGTGCAGAAACAAGGAGATTCAATCATCCACTTTTGTGAAGCTGTTAGTCCCGGAAAGGGAAACAATGCTCCGGATGACTCTCCAATGACTGCAACTGTAGATGAAAAATTACGTTTATCTACAACCAATAATCACACTTCTGCTCACTTGATGCACGAAGCCTTACGTCAAGTTTTGGGTGAACATGTTACTCAAGCCGGATCATTGGTAAATCCGGATATTTTACGTTTTGATTTCACTCATTTTGAAAAAGTTAGCGTAGAACAACTGGAAGAAATTGAGAATATTGTCAACTCTGTAATACGTGATAACATTCCAACAGATATTTTCGAAACACCATTTCAGGAAGCAATTGATTCCGGAATCACTGCATTGTTTGGAGAAAAATATGGAGATGTAGTACGTGTGGTAAAAATATCCGATTTTTCAGAAGAACTTTGCGGAGGCTGTCATGTTAAAGCAACTGGACAAATTGGACAGTTTCGCGTTTTTTCTGAAGAGGCAATTGCTTCCGGAGTAAGGCGGATTGTGGCTGTAACAGGACGGAAAGCAGAATTATTGAACCAGGAACATGGCAGAGTTGCACGCTCTTTGCGCCAATTGATGAATGTTCCTGAAGCACAGGTTCCTGAAATGGTCGAAAAACTTGCAGAAGAAAAACGGCAATTGGAAAAAGAACTTCAAGCTTTGCGAAGCGATAGTGCTCTTGCCGGAGTGTCTGAACTGGTAGCAAAAGCGGAAGAAGTGGAAGGAGTTTTAGTCCTGGCAACAGAAATTGAAGTCGATTCGGCTGATACTCTCCGGAACGTGGGGCAGGCAGTCCGGGAACAATTACCCTCTGGCGTGGCGTGGCTGGCAACAACCACTTCTGGGAGTTCCGACGACAATGAAAAAAGCACCTTGCTTTGTGTAGTTTCCGATGATTTGATTAAGAGAGGATTTAAAGCTGGCGAAATGGTGAATGCCGTTGCGCAACTTGCAGAAGGACGTGGTGGAGGGAAACCAAACATGGCTCAAGCGGGCATCAAAGCACCAGAAAAACTTGCAGATGCATTGGCAAAAGCACCGGATATTGTGCGTAAAAAACTGGCAAATTAACTGATGCGCTACGAAACTTTCATAGGTAAACGCTATCTTTTTTCTCCCCGCCGTGATCGTTCAATTTCAGTAATCACCTGGATTTCGATTGGAGGCGTGGCATTAGGAGTGGTTGCCCTCATTGTTGCAACCTCAGTAATGAACGGTTTCCGCACAAATTTACGGGATGCCGTAACCGGTTCATTACCGCACATCACTGTCTTTGCCTGGGATGACGCGATGAAAAATTATTCCGGACTGCAAAAACGTTTGATGGAGCATCCTGAAGTAAAAGGTGTTGCACCCTACATTTTCAAGCAAGCACTGCTAACCGGACGCAAACAGCCCAAAGGTGCTCTTCTCCGTGGAATTGATCCTGAGCAGGAATCAGAAGTTACAAAAATCTCCTCATTCTTACGCGAAGAAGTTTACGGTTTTGCCCCATCCCTGGAAAAACAGGCGCTTATTTCAAAAAAATTGCTTCATAGACTTTCACACCCCAATGCTAGGATTAATCGTCTTAAAGACGGAATTATTCTGGGAGCAAAATTGGCTCGGCAACTGGAGGCTGGTGTAGGAGATACAGTCAAGCTGGTTTCATCCGAGCAACGCATGACTCCGATTGGCGATGTTCCCCGAATCAAAAAACTGGAGGTGATCGGTATTTTCGAATCAGGAATTTCCGGTTATGACGAAGTACTGGCCTTTATTGATTACAGGCTGCTGCAAAAAATTTACCTCATGGACGACAAAATAACGGGTCTGGGGGTGAGTATCAGAGATGCGGGAACCGCTCCGGAAATTGCTATGGAATTGTCAGAAATAGGTGTGGAATATGTTGTCAGTAATTGGGCGGATGAAAACAAAAGTATCTTTCAGGTAATGAAACTGGAAAAAATCGGGCTGTTTCTCATTCTCATACTGATCATTGTTGTGGCTGCTTTCAATATCATCAGTTCACTGATTATGCTGGTTTTGGAAAAGTCCAGGGAAATTGCAATTCTCAAAGCTTTGGGTGCAAAAGATTCCAGTATCCGGCGCATATTTTTCTTTCAGGGATTAGTTATCGGCTCGCTGGGAACAATCAGCGGAGTGTTGGTAGGTTTGGCTATCTGCTGGGGAATTATGACCTTTGACATTATTGATATTCCTGCAGGAGTTTATCCTGGTGGAAACAGGATTCCTGTATTGATTGATTGGACAGATGTCCTAATTACTACTGCTGCTTCTTTCTTGATTTGTGTACTTGTGACTCTGTATCCATCCACAAAAGCTTCCCGCCTCAATCCGGTTGACCCTCTACGCTACGAATAAAATATTGGGCAGCATGATGTTTTGTAAAAAAACTTGTTATTATGTCGTTTTTACTCCATTATAATAAGTTATGATGAGTTGAAAACCATCAAAAATTAAGCTAGTGAAAACTTTTTGACCGTCTTTAAAAGAGGAGTAGTCGATGACTTATACTGTAACTGCAAACTGTGAAAAATGTAAATATACAGACTGTGTGGAAGTATGTCCTGTAGAGGCATTTCACGAAGGGCCTGATATGTTGTACATTAATCCGGAAGCCTGCATTGATTGTAATGCCTGCGTTGAAGAATGTCCCGTGGAAGCAATTTATGCAGATGTGGATGTTCCGGAAAAATGGGAAAGTTACACTGCATTAAATGAAGAAAAATGCGAAGAGTATCCAATAATCGAAGAAGCAAAAGATCCTCTCCCTACTGCACGTACTCTTGAAGAAATTCAGGCTGCAGAAGGTTAAGCTGAACAAAAAGCTGATTTTGTTTTTAAAAAAAACGTTATCAGCATTTAATGGCAAGCATTGATCAAAATAGAATTTTAACACAAACACAAACGAACCATGGCCGTACCAAGAAGAAAAATCTCGCGCAGTCAACGTGATCACAGACGGGGACACATCAAAATTCCAGAATCTGCCCTCTCAGAATGCACCAACTGTCATGCATTGATCCGTCCTCATAGAGTTTGCCCCGAATGTGGATTTTATAAGGGCGTTGAAGTCATCGAAATTAAAGCATCTTGAGCTGTTTTTTCTGCTCTTTCACTCATCAACAGCAACCCGGGAAACAGTATGACAATTGCAGTTGACGCAATGGGAGGAGATAGTCCCTTATCGGTCCAGGTTGAGGCTGCCGTAAGAGCCGTCAATGACTTTGGCATTGATGTTGTTTTGGTTGGAGCGTTTGAACAAATTGAAGAAACGCTGAAGCTTCACAATTACGATTCCGATAAATTACGTATCGTTAATTCCACTGAAACGGTGGAAATGAATGAATCTCCTGCCTCAGCTTTGCGTCAAAAAAAGCATTCATCTATCAGAGTAGCAGTTGATCTTGTAAAAGCCGGTGAGGCTGAAGCAGTTGTCAGTGCAGGAAATACCGGTGCATCAATGGCTACCGCAAAGTTTGTTCTCAAATCAATCGAAGGCATCGAGCGTCCGGCAATTGCTTCAATCATGCCGTCTGTTCATCGCAATCATCCCTTTGTTCTTCTGGACGTAGGGGCAAACACATATTGCAAACCCCTTTACCTTTTTCAGTTTGCCTTAATGGGTGATGCGTATGCACGCACGTATCTGCACCTGGAAAATCCGCGAGTTGCTTTGCTTAACAATGGTGAAGAAGAGGGAAAGGGCTATCTTGAACTTCAAGAAACCTATGATCTCCTGAAACAAAGTACGCTTAATTTTGTTGGAAACATTGAGGGTAAGGCCATGTTCCGAGACAAAGTGAATGTCGTAGTATGCGACGGTTTTGTTGGAAATATTGCACTCAAAGTTGCAGAAGGTACTTTCGATTTTGTACGCAGTATCCTTCGCGAAGAGGTAAAAAACTCATTACTTTCAAAGTTTGGATATCTGGCAATGAAAGGTCCCTTCAAGGCACTGCGACAACGGGCTGACTATTCGGAAGTTGGCGGTGCCTCCTTACTAGGAATAAATGGAATCGTAATTATATGTCACGGAAATTCAAAAGTGCATACATTCAGGAATGCCATAAAACATGCACAAGAATGTGTTGATTTAGAACTAAATAATAAAATTGCAGGTGAGGTGTCTGAAAACCTTGAAGTTATCAATCAGGCAAAGACTCTTAACGGAGGAGAGTAAGCTATCTTAATTGCTATTCTGGTGCTCTGAAATTTGTTCCATGATATATTTCTCACAATCATCCCATGTCATTTCTTCGCGCTTCAATCTTTCATAAAGCGTAAAAATCACCTGAAATTCTCCAAGCAAAGGCAATCCAGTTTTTTCACGTGGAGGAAGCATCTTGTGCAGCAGCAGATTCAGAGTATGGACACTTTCTCTCAAGCTGTTTTTGTTCAGTGTTTGTTGCCTGTAGTCAATCAAAAGGTAGCAAAAGAAAAAGATCCCGCCATCATCTAAATCTCGAGTCCAAACCCAGTCGTCTGTTTGAAACTCGGTCTTGTTTTCAAGCAAGTCTCTTCCTTTGCTGACTACCAGTGAAAACTCTTCCTCATCTTCCAAAACTGAAGTCTTATCATTATTTGAAATACTTTTTGAAGAGGAGGACATGAAAAGGCAGGTGATTTAGATGATGTAAAGAATTTTTATTGGATAACCGCTTCCATATTTTTTGAAAATACAGAAAAATTAACCAGTGAAAAATGGAGATTCTCCCTCTGAGTGGTCTGTTACGTCATATACTCCGGCCAGATCCGGGATGGCCTCTTTGAGCATCACCTCTACTCCCTGTTTGACGGTAGTATCGATCATGCTGCAGCCCTGACAACCACCACCCAAACGCACGTATGCAGTGCTGTCCTTAATTCCTTCAAGCATGACATTTCCACCATGTGAAGCAAGCATCGGGTTGACTTGTTCATCCAACATGAGTTGTATCTGTTCTTCTAGGGAACCGCTTAATTTGCTGATTGAGAGTTGCGGATTCCTCGGCTCCAGCTCTCCTTCACCGTTAATTTCAATAATTGTTCCCTCCAGATACGAAGCCGTTTTTCGTTCCGAAAATATATTAATTCCTTTGAGATTTAACTTTATGCTCCCTGCTGCTGTTGATTCCACCAGTTCAATTCTATATTTTGCTTTCAACGGAGAGGTCGGTTCAACTATTATTTGAACACCAGTCAGTGAATCAGAGTTTTGGAGTTGGTCTTTAATCTGTTTTTGGGCAGCATCTGTGATGGACAAGTATGAAGCTTCTGCGCTGCTCAAATGTGCTTCAAAAGAATCTGTAAAACAGAACGAGTCAAAGCCATTGTCATAGAGAATTTCTGCTGCAGTAAGGACTTCTCCGTCTTCTCCGCCGTAAAGCAGATATCTCCTGCAAAAGGCATTTGATAAATGGAGGTTTCAAAATGTTCAATGGGCAAATTATGTGAACCTGGAATATTTTCCAACTCATATGCTTCAGAACTGCGCAGATCGTAAACATAAGGCCGCTTTGAAGTGCGGCGTTTCTCGAAAAATTCGCGTGAATTCAGGCGGTAATCCGACGCATTAAATTCATTATCATTTGTCAGATCTTTAAATTCAAACATGGATATTCCATTGGAATTGAGTTTTTCGCCAGAAACGATATGCTGGACGCTTTGTCTCATGTGACTAAAATATTCTTAGCAAAATTTTATACCAACTTCACAAAGGTGTCAATCTATGGAAAATATAAAAACACTTGAGCAAATAAAAAGACCTTGGGTCGTTGCTCACAGAGGATATAGGGCATTATATCCTGAAAATACTCTTGTGGCTTTTGAGGCAGCAATTGGAGTGAATGCAGATATGATTGAACTTGATGTAAGTCTTACACGTGATCGAATTCCAGTGGTAATTCATGACAATACTTTGGATAGAACAACCAATGGCTCTGGCCCAGTGTCAGAACATACACTGGCTGAATTAAAAGAATTGGACGCAGGCAGTTGGTTCAGTGCAAAATTTAGCGGAGAGGTTATTCCGACTCTCGAGGAACTGCTGATGTCAGTCAAAGGGCGAATTACAGTCAATATCGAAATCAAACCGGAAAGTTTTGAATCTCCTGCTATACCGGATGGAATTGAATCACAAATTTGCGAACTGGTGGAAAAGCTTGAGATGGGTGATTCTGTATTGATTTCAAGTTTTGAGCATTTCTTTTTTGCAAGAATCCAGAGGTGGTATCGTAACCAGGACAAGTCAACTCTTCCCAAAGTTGCACCATTACAGGAAGCACCTCTTTCAGAGGAATTAGCCTTGGGCCTCTGCAGTCGTCAAGGCGCATATTCCTTTCATCCTGATGAAAATTTTGTTACTCCATCTCTTATTGAAACATTGAAAGCAGACGGCTTTCGAATTTTCCCATACACCGTCAATAAAGAGAAGCGGATGGAGCAGTTGATTCAGTGGGGTGTTACCGGAATTATTAGTGATGAACCTGAACTGGTGTGGAAAGTCATCCGCAAACTGGGGGTGGACTGAGCCAATAAAACAGTACACATTTAGATGATCAAACAAACACACTACTATTCAAATAAGGCGGGACTGAGAAACAACCTCTTTTAAGCTTGTTGGTGGTTTGCCTGAGAGAATTTTATCAAATTTTTCAGTTTTTCTTCTGCCTTACCACTGTCCACGGTTTTAGCCGCCAGCTCAACACCTTCCCGTAACTCATCCACCAGGCCAGAAACAACTAATGCTCCTGCAGCATTTGCCAGGGCAATATCACGTGCAGTTCCTGTATCGGCTCCAGAAAAGATTCGTTCAATAATCTTCGCACTTTCTTCCGGACTGTCTATGCCAATATCAGCCAAATTACCCTGCTTGAATCCCAACTCATCCGGAGTTACATCATATTCACGGATCTTACCGTCACGAAGCTCAACCACATGAGTTGGTGCTGTAACTGTTAGTTCGCAAAGTCCATCATCTCCATGAACCACTAACACACGGTTACTGCCTAGCCGTTTTAGTACCTGGGCGATTTTCAAAGTCAGTTCTTTGTTCGGCACACCTATGATTTGACTCCTGGCTGCAGCAGGATTGGTAAGTGGGCCAAGTAAATTAAAGATTGTTGGTATTCCCAGATCTTTACGAATTGGGCCGGCAAAGCGCATGGCGGGATGATGATTTATTGCATAACAAAAACAAATATCCAATGCCTTGAGACAGCTTTCGACCTCCTTTAATTCCAAAGAAATATTTACTCCCAAAGCTTCCAGAGCTTCAGCGCTTCCGCTTTTACGTGTGTTGCTGCGGTTACCGTGTTTGGCGACAACTGCACCAGCTGCTGCTGCAATGATTGCAGCGCAAGTAGAAATATTAAAAGTACTGATTCCATTTCCCCCGGTACTGCACGTGTCAATCGCATTTTTTGGTGCTGCAATTGCGGATGCCCGTTCTCGCATAGCCAGAGCTGCACCTGCCATTTCCTCTACTGTCACACCCTTTGCCTGTAAAAGAGCCAACAAAGCTGCTGCCTGCACAGAAACCGCATCTTCACTCATAATCCAAAGAATCATTTCCCGTGCTTCCTCAAAACTAAGTTCTTCAGCAGCCAGTAATTTTTGCAGTAATTCTCTCATCTGAAAATTTTAATTATGTTCTTTAAGCACACTTTCAGCCCAGATCAGGGCCTCAATCGCAAACAATAACTGATGTTCTTTTCGCGTCAAAAAAGGATTTAACTCCAGATACTTGTACTTGACTTCTGAAGATAATGCCAGTCCAAGATGACATTGTCCATTTTTTTTGCTTCTTCTTTCCGGAGAAGGAGGACCTGCCATGCCTGTTTCTGCGAGTACCCAGTCTGCTCCGGATTCTTTTTGCATTACTTTGGCCAGTTGCCGGACTTGTTTATCAGATAGACTCGAATTTTCAGCAAATTTTCGTCCCAGAAATTGCTTTTGAGCTTCCAGACTATAGAGAACTCGGCCTGCAAGAAAATGCTGAGAAGCTCCTGATTTGCTGGTGCAACTTTCCGCGATTTGTCCACCAGCACTGGTTTCCACAACAGCAAAGCGGTGTGCTCTGTTTTGTGTTTCCAGTTGATCAAGCAATTTCTGCAGTTTTTTTGCAGCTTCTTCTAATTGCCTCTCCAATTCAGAACAGCGCAGTTGAAGTTCATTCATGTTTACAGTCTGAAAATTAAAGACATGGGAGGAACCGTCGTACAAACTATTTTGCTGTATTAGTCTCGCAGCATTTTTCGGTAAAAAAGCTTCAAGAACATGTCCTGCTTGAGTAGCTCTGCGGATTAGAGTCGATGAAATCAATAAGAATTTTTGCAGATTTGATGCTATGGCTTTGGGCATAATGTGAGTAACTGTTAAAGTAACACCACGTTTTTGCTTTACCAACTGCAGAATTGATTCAAGTTCTATGTTATTGCGCGACGCGGCCAGTAAGTGACAGCCTTTCTCTATTTCCTTCAAATCCACTGTTGTGAAAATCTGCGGATTTAGCATGCGTTCAATCAAATCTGCGCCTACTATCATTGGGATTTTTTCTGTTCCGGAAATGTTTTTTAGATGTTCAACAAAACGCAGTGGCCGATTGAGAGATAGTTCATAGCGCGAGATTGCGCAATTATTCGGATTTAATTTTAGGGATGTTCCGGCTTCTTCAGCAATTTGTGCGGGCAGTGATTTTTCTGGATCAGTCCAGTCGGCCAGTGCACTCCGTAAAATTTCCAGACGTAACGCTGCATGAGGGATTTTTTGATGTTTGAAGGGATCCGGATGCAGGCCGTTTGAAAGCAAAAATACAACAAGTTTGGTTTCCGGGAATTGCTGCAGAACGCTCTCAACCAATAACAAATGGTGGTTACCGGCAGGGTTTGCAGTTAAGGGGAAGTAAATCGTGGACAGTTTGTCCTCAGCAGTTAACGGACTCATGTTTTTAAACTCCGCAGAGTGCGGAAAGTAGTTGGCGCTCACTCTGGAAAGGAACTGAACTCCAAATAATCAACTCACTTTAGGCTTAGCGTTCAGTTGCTTCTTTTTGTAGCAGTTGCAAATTGAGCATCTTGAGAGTTGCATTTACGGCTGAAATAACCTGATCTGAATCAACTCCGATTGTTTGAAGACGTTTTCCATTAATCTGCCAGGTGATAATTGCTTCTGTGAGAGCATTCGATTTTCCGCCGCGTGGAATCCTGACTTGATAATCCACTAACTCAGGAGCATCAAGGTGGATCCTTTTCAATATTTTTTTGATAGCACTCATAAAAGCATCGTATCCACCATTGCCACTTCCTGCTTCATGATACTCTTTCGAATCAATTTTAAGATGAATTGTGGCAGTGGCTCTTAAATTATATCCACTTGTAATTGAGCAGTTAAGCATCTCAATTCGCTGAGTATCACTGGTTTCAAGCACATCCGTGATGATGAACGGTAAATCTGCTGCAGTCAACGATTTTTTTGAATCACCAAGCTCTACAACACGTTTGAGAACTTTATTAAAGTTTTCATCAACGAGTTGTATGCCCAACAGTTCCAGGTTTTTTGCAAGAGAGGCTTTTCCGCTCATTTTTCCAAGAGCATAACTTCTTTTACGCCCAAAACGTTCCGGCACTATCGGGTTGTGATATAAATTCCCCTTTTTGTCTCCATCTGCATGGATGCCACTGGTTTGAGTAAAAACATTTTCTCCAACAATTGGCGTATTTTCAGCCAGCCTTTTTCCGGAAAAACTCTCTATCATTTCACTCACTGGCGAAAGATGAGATTCGTCAATCGAGAGTTCCATACCGAGTTTATCATGTAGAACAACGGCAATTTCTGCAAGTGAAGCATTTCCTGCACGCTCACCAAGACAATTCATTGTGCAGTGGATGTTTCTCACTCCAGCTTTGACTGCATAATACACATTTGCCACTCCCAAACCGTAATCATTATGCGGATGAAAATCTATAGTTGCCCAGGGGAAACGTTCAATCATATCCGAAAGGCTGGAAAATACTTCATCGGGAGACAACACGCCAAGCGTATCCGGAAGCATGAAATGATTGATGCCCTCATCCTTCAGTGCGTCCATCATCTCGTAAACATATTCCGGACTGTTGTGATATCCGTTCGACCAGTCTTCAAGATAAACGTTTACATTCAGGTTTTTTGAATGTGCATATTTTATAGTATTATGGATGTCGGCAAGATGTTCTTTTAAGGTTTTTCTGAGTTGATTTGTACAGTGATTTTCGCTGCCTTTGGTTAACAGGTTCATGACGGTAGAACCTGATTCTTTAATCCAGTCAACACTTCGTTTGTGGTCGATGAATCCCAAAACCTCGATACATTCCAAAAAACCATTTTCCGCAGCCCACTCTGCAATGTTTTGTACGGAACCTAATTCACCTTCAGAAATCCTTGCGGAAGTGACTTCTATTCGATCAACACGCAGCTTTTTCAACAGTGTTTTGGCTATATTGGCCTTCTCAGGTGGTGTGAATGAGACTCCCTGGGTCTGCTCTCCATCCCTCAGCGTGGTGTCCATTAATTGAATTTTTTTAGTAGAAGACATAGTTATGTGCTGTTCTGTTCGAACTCATGAGTCATAAATTCTCGTAATATACTGATATTATTGACTGCGGTATGTCACCTCGACCGAAATAAGAGATATGATAAAGTACTGTTATCTTATAAGATCCCTCACATACGTTCGGGATGACACAATAAAACTCGTGACTGTCGAGTGTTCGAAAAGCTTGATTAAACCCCAGTAATTTATTTTCTAGAAATTTTATGCATAATAAGACTTCCTGCCAATACAAACGTTAGTACCAGATGAATTTCACGGGGTAAATCGAGAGCATATGCACCATAAAGAAGTAATATAATTCCGGAAATAATCAATCCCAAGCCGGTAAAAAACTGGAGTATTCCGGAAGCCGTAACCAGAGAAAATTTTCGCAGACGATCTGCATGTCCCCGAATGTGATCCCATGCATACATGGGGAAAATAACAATAAAGAACACGCCTGCCCAGATATGCAGTAAGGATGTTGCAGAAGACTCTTTTACCCACGGCAACAGTTCTGAGTATGCCAACATTATGCCGGAAATAATCAAAAAAACACAGCTTAAAACAACAAGTTTTCTCAAGGTTTCCGCAATTAAATAATAAGTTCCCTGGCAATTCCAGAAATGGAAAAGATAAAGAGGACAGAATAGATTAAATGTGAAAAAAAGGCAACTTGGTGAGCAGGAATCACAAGTTAGAGCAATTTCAGCTTTCGTAAGTCGTTCCGGAGCTTTGAGGCATTTTTGTAATGAATTCCGTGTATTCCTAATGCATCGGCAGCTTCAACATTGACGGATTTATCATCTATAAAAACAGTTTTTTGCGGAGTTAATCCATAAGTTTTCATCAATAATTTGTAAATATTCGGATCAGGTTTTATCATTCCGGTTTCGCCGGAAATGACTTTACCGTCAAACCAGTGCAGGAAATCGAATCGTGTTTCCGCAACTGGATAAGTTTCTGCTGACCAGTTGCTGAGGATGTATAGTGAAATCCCACTTGATTTTAGAGCAGATAAAACTTCAACAACCTCTTCCAAAGGGTCTCCCAGCATTTCTTCCCAGCGACTAAACCAGGCTCGAATCAACTCAGAGTATTGTGGAAATTTTTTAGAATGTTCGGCAATACCGTCTGAAAAAGGGTATCCTGCGTCATGTTTGGCATTCCACTTTTCATCACAAATATTCTCCAAAAACCATTCAACCTCTGTTTCAGTTGGAATTAATTTTCTGTAAAGATAACGCGGATCCCAGTCAATCAAGACGTTCCCAAGGTCGAAAACGACAGAGGTGATCAAAGACATAAATAGTATTTTGTTGACTAACGCTGAGCGACAAGACCGCTTGAACGGTCAAAATGGGCAGTAACAGAATTTGTAATGGCTTTTGCAATTTGCTGTCGAGTTTTAGATTTTAGCAAATCACGCCGATCGAGTCTATTATTAAGATTCGCAATTTCTACTAAAACAGATGTCGGCACCTTACTGTAGCGCAGCACGGCCGGAAGCGTTTTTATACCTTTTCGATACAGATAGCCCCTTACTGCTGAGGAAACACGATGTGTCCGCAATCTTAATTTACGAAACTGATTTATAATAACTTTGCCGAAAGATTTGCTTAGTTTTTCTGAATATTTGTTGTCGCGCGGATTATATGTTAATTTTGAAATGTACTCTTTGCGTTTTCGATAAATTTTACTACTCAATATAAAACGTCCCCTCCGCAAGCGATGATCCGGATAATAAACCATTGCTCCACTCAGTGAGGAATGAAGTGCGTCACCATGAAGACTGATAAACAAAATATTCTCGGATGGGACTTTTTTCTTTCGTAATTGTTTAAAAATGTGGTTTACAAGGTAAACGCGCATATTAACACCAATACGTGCATTGCGCGTCAAATAACGCGGTGTGACTAAAAGATGTTCGTCTCGGTCATGACGATGAGATAAATAACGTATCGGTTGTTTTTGGTTGGGATCTGCAAGTGTAGGATGTACTATAATACCCTGCTTCTTAAACAACTTTGACATTCGCTTGCTGATATCGTAAACAACCTCATCTTCGTAAATAATGTCTTTATTTTTTCGTGATCCTGCAGAAGCTCCCGGATCACGTCCGCCGTGGCCGGAGTCGAGAATCACATGTATTTTATGAACATTATTTTTTCGTTTAGATTTTGTTTTCTGAGCAACTGCTTTCTGTGTTGACTTGCCACGTTTAAGTTTCTTTTTCGAAGCAACAGCTTTTGAGGATTTTTTTTGTTTTCTTTTCTTTTTATTTGTTTTTTTAACAGAAGTCTTTCTGGAAGATACATCATTAGTTTGAGAACCAAGATATTCTTCACTCAACCACCCTAGAGGAATTCGAATTTTTTGCCGAGTTTGAATTAGTTTTGCATCAGAAATATTATTTAATTTCAGCAGTTTGTTTGCAACCTGGTTTACCTCATCGTTTAACAGGCGTCCAGTAAAACGAATCACGACAGAAGAGTAAAGTGTCTCTCCGTGTTTCATTTGATAATGAGCATAAAATTTACCTGATTTGTCCTGTTTAAGTTTCAACGGTGGTTTTAAGGAAACTGGACGAAGTGACAATTCCGGACTGACCCATTTCCAGGGGATCTTGATGACATCTCCTTTTTTGAGTATGTTACCTTTATTGCGCATTTTATTGTAACGAACTAAATGTCCTGCCTTGATCCCCTCCTTAGTGAACAAACCTGCAATCATACTGGTTGTTTCCCAGGCAAAGGTAACACGGTGTTCCCAATATCCTATACCAGCTTTGTCTTTGAAGAATACAGCTTTAAGTGCAGAACTGCGGATACTGCCGTTAATGACCTTGAGTGGAAAAGTTATGAAGCGGTTCCGGTACAGACGACGGGTTTTACTGTATTTACGTATTGTTTTGAGGCTTCTTAAATTCGATAACAGGACTCTTCTGGCTAAACTATAGCCTCCTTCTCCAACCAGCGGTTTCAGTTTGACAACGAGTCTCTTTCCATTCCAACCAACCAGCATTTTTGATGTTTCCGAACTTTGATACTGCAACTGGAAGCTTTGCCAGTTAGATTGTTTTGTAGATTTTGCAGAAGAACTTGCCGGCAGTCCGGACAAACCGAACAGAACAAGACAAAAGACGAAATATTTTATCTTCATAATATTCTAGCGTTGGCTGATGATCTGTGTCCGGTAATAGCTCCCGGTTTTATGTCGCCCGTTTTCGATTGATGGCTGGTGTTCAGGTGGACTCACTTTTTCTGTACTAGTTGTTTTCTCGGAAATACGGTAAATACTCGGCACTTGGTGCAAATATTCCGGACGGATCCACTCCAGGGGAATTTTTATCAATTGGCCCGGTGAAAGTTGGTGTGCGTCCACAAGTCCGTTCAAAACCAATAAATCACTGGCATTTTGACTGCGTGCAGCATGCTTTATATTTCCAATAAAACGGATTACTACTGAGGAATAAAGCGTATCTCCAGGTTGAATTCGATAAAAAGCATAGCGCAGACCAGACTTGTCTTTTCTGATGAAAAGCGGATCACGCACGGCTAACGGTTCCAGTTCTAGATCAGAACGTAAATTTTTCCATGGAATGGTATATTCCTCACCTTGCATGAAATCTTTCTGCAGTATGGTCTGTGTTCCGGACCTGGTAAAAGATTTCATTAGTAATTCCGGAGTCTCCCAGACATAAGTAACCTGATGCCGCCAACCTCCGAATTCAACATGATCGTTCGGAAAAAGAGAACGTAAAGCCTCCCCCTGAATTGCACCAATCAGTAACTTAAATGGAATTGTTAAATAGCGTTTATGATTTAAAGTGTTGCCGTTAGTAAATTCCCGTATAAGTAAAAACTGATGGGAGCCGTCTCTTAAAACCCGAAGTGCAAGCTGATATTCCCCTTCATTTTTTCGGGGCTTGAGCTGCACAAAAAATGAACCAACGGGCCTTTTTGCATCTGTTTTAAAGTCTTTTTCCAACGGCATACTGGACGTGTTATACCAGCCAACACGCATTGGATCACGATTAGCATATAAAAATGATGCCAGCGGCAGAAATTCTCCTTTTTTTTGTGATAAGTCTGCAGCCGTAGTTGCTGCTGTACCACTGTAGTTGATAAAAAGCAGCGCACCAAAAGTTGCAATTAGTAAATATTTAAACGGCATTGTTTTTGCGATTAGTATGTTGTATTTTTCATAATTCAGGATGGTTCTCACCTGAATTACTGAACCTTTAGTCTAAATCGACTGAACTAAGGCTCTTCCCTAAACACAACAAAAACTGTGCCAGTTGGCTCAGCAGCAAAAAACAGAGGGGATGTTGAGAAAATATTAACAGAGGTGGAATGAAATTTGAGGAGAGAGAAGAAGTCATTTCAAGGAAAGAAAATGTCTAATGAGGCACAAATCAAAGTGATGGAATAACGCTTAGGTATGTAGTGATTCCGTCCAACAGCATCTGCACAGAAATTGCCACTAAAACCATTCCCATCAGCCTTTCCACTGCAATGAGTCCCCTTACACCAAGGAGTTTGTGGAGTTTGGTTGAGGAAAGCATAATCAGACTTGTAACAACCCATGCCCCTAAAACCGCAATCAACCATTCAAAGATTCGGTCTGGTTGAGATCTGGCAAGTAAAATAAGCATCGCCAATGTTGAGGGTCCTGCCAGCAAAGGAACCGCAAGCGGAACAAAAAACGGCTCCCCTGCAGGCATTTCACCCATTATACCCTTTTCGGTGGGGAATATCATTCGCAGAGAAATCAAAAAGAGCACTATTCCACCAGCTATGCTCACAGCTTCCTGCCTCAGATTCAACCATAGTAAAAGATATTGACCGACAAACAAAAATATCAATAGCACAAGCAAAGCAAAACATAACTCGCGGATTAATATTTGACGCTTGCGAGATTCATCATCGACTGTTTTTAAGACGGAGAGGAACAAGGGAATGTTTCCCAGAGGATCCATGATGAGAAGCAAAGTTAGGCCTGTGGACAGAATATCCATGAACATAACTATGAAATATGATTGAAAAATAACGAGGGATGAGAAACGAGACTTGGGTCAGAAAATAAATACTAATCTGACCCAAACATGAAATATTTATTCGACAGATATTTTTTAGGAAAAATGGATGGCATAGAGATTATTTTACAAGACTCAAAACATTTTTAAGCCAACTCTGTAGAGTTGTAATTTCATCCCTTCTTGTAGCTTCAATTGTTATAGATGATCTCTTGATAAATACACGTATCAGGTCTTTGTCGTTGTAATACCGAACAAGCAAACCAGATTTAAATAATTTACTGTCAAAGTCAATATCTAGCAGGAAATTTAGATCTTTGCCATTATGCTCCGCTAAGTTTGCACGCCTCAACTCCATTTTAATTGTTTTGTCAGTGGAGACATAGTTACAACTGTAGGCCTCACAGGTTTCAACATTGAAATCAGTTCGGGAAATAATATAATCGAAGACTCCTATACCAAGTTGTTCTGTGGATGCAGGGGCTGACAATGGGATCAAGATTGATACGGTCACGATCAAAAAAAACATTTTTCGCATTTGCATTCTCCAAGCTTAAATAATGATCTCGTAAAAAATCTAAGACAGCAAAATACTGGACTCAACGCAGAGTTTTGGAAAACACAGAGAATTGATTTAATAATTTTTCTATGACTTCTGCGACTCTGGCCTCAAGCTTTTATAAGTTTCGACTTTTTACGTGTACCTCAATGTTAGAATTTAGAAAAGAAACCTCTTTTCCATGAAACATGAAGTGGAAGTGTAGCGCATGGATACTGATATTACAAGGCCCAATTGTTCTTTTTTGATTTTTGAAAAGAAAAGATGCACTTAGAACTTCTCAGACCTTCAGTGGACCTGAATTAAATCATCACATTTCTGCAAATTAACCACTACCGAACGCTAATACCTGCGCGGGACTCAGTTGAAGTTAATGTTTTCAGGAAGAAGGTCTACGTGGCTGAAAATTTGTCAATTCTCATGCAGCAAGCAACGCAACAATTATATTCCTGAACCAGTGGGGTTTGAATCGTAATCCTTGTTTTCCCAGCAGTCCCAAGAATCATCCACCAAAGTTCCCATCCCCAAACGAGAATCAGGTTCCAAGTTTGCCCTGAACACCTCTTTCTCGGCGTTACCGTGATTCAGTGCGACCCGATCAATTTTTCCTCCTTCTGAGAGATAAGCCTGCGTAGCAAGCTCAATTTCTTTGCTGGTGGGATGACCTTTGGAAGAGTTTGCACCGCCTTTTGCCTTGCTCTTCTCACGAGATCCAAATCGGTTGCCCTGTCGATTAAATTTATTTTTCATCTTACCCTGATCCTGATATTTATTTGTCAATAAACTAAAAAATTGTCTGTTCACAAGTTCATCGTTTGTTTGCTCAACATCTTTGTTTGATTTCAATTCTCTTTAAATACAACCAAACACAATGTGAAGGCAATGCTAACAAAAAAAACTGCTTTTGTAAAGTTAAAAATAAATGAAAAAATTCAAAAAGGGAGGTGAAAAACAAAAAAGGCAAGAAATACAGGTGTTAAGAAAAAATATATTTTTCAAAAAAAATTACTCCTTTTTTTTACCAATAATTGCTAAATATTCTTTCCACTCTATTGGTAATAAATTCTTTTTCTGATTATTACAAGACTTGCAACAGGGCACTAAATTAGATTTTATACTGCTTCCGCCGCGTGCCAAGGGCACCACATGATCCATGGTCAATTTTTTTGCTGGCGTAGGGCTTTCACAGTAATAACAACTGTTGCAGGCTCTGCGGTTTTTCCACCACTGCGATTTCCGAAGTTCCCTGGCTTTCTGCTTTTCTTTCCGGATAACTTTGGGATCTGGTGCAGTTTGCCAATCTTCAAATTGCATCAAAACTTCCTTGCTGTCCAACTGGGACCACCCTCTTCAAAATCTCTCGGTGTACGTGTCAAACGTCGCCTGCCCGTCCCATCAATAAACATAATGTATAATTTATCAACTCCTGTTGAAGAAGAAACAAAAGCGATTTGCCGTCCATCCGGAGACCAGAAAGGTTGCTCTGAATTGAAACGGCCTCTTGTTAGAAAGTTATCTTCCCCTGTAAATGGATCCATCAAATGAATTTGGCTGTGTCCTGAGCTGATTTTAGAAAAAGCGATAAGAGTACCATCCGGAGACCAAACCGGGTCGCTGCTGCTGCCTCGACCAAATGTAAGTTGAAAGGGAATTTTTGTGCCCAACTTCAAATAATAAATTTGTTCGTGTCCAGAGCGGTCTGAAACGAAAATTAAGTGCTGATTATCCGGCGACAAATCTGGTACTGTATCAATTGCCCGGTGAGTAGTCAGCCGTATTACTTTTCTCTTCAGCCTGTCAAATTCGTACAAATCAGAATTGCCTTTACGGCTGAGAGTCACAATCAGCTTATGTCCATTTGAAAACCATGTCCCACCGCTGACACTGAGAAAACTTTTTGAAATACGTGCAGCAGAAATATTTGAACTCAGCAGTTTTACAGGACGATATTTGCAGCCGACAACCTTTAGACAATCGTTAAACATAATTGCAGTGCCGCGTCGACTTAGTGTCGTGTAAACAATGGCATCGCCTTTCGGACTCCAACTTGGCAATAAGTTGATATATTTGTTCCTCGAAACAGCCGCCAACTTTTTCCCGTGTGTATTAATTCTTGCAATAATTTTTCGACGTTTAGGTTGTTTAAGTGTAAATGCGATCGTACTTCCCAGAATACCTTTAAGTCCTGTGAATTGTGCCGACATTTCGTTAATCAAATCCATTAATTCAGCTTCCCGAAATCGGTTTTTTCGTATTGGCAATTCTAGGGGAAACAACGGCACTCCATCATTATCTGCAACCGTCAGCATTAAATGTTTTGGAACCAGATCACCGTTGTCTGTAACTGTACCTTTCAGCTTGAGCATGATTTTCATATCGACCTGATTTCCACCTGCAGTCCGGCAAGTCTTATATCGTGAATCTGTCACCAGAAACACACCACTCCAGCAAAGGTTTCGGTCAATTATCCTCAGCCAGCGTTTAGCATCCATATGATCTGTAAAACTCTTTTCCGGAACTAAAGCTACACTAAACCTGGCAAACCCCAGTCCACTGATAACTATCTCCTCGCTGGAATAAGTTTGGGCTTGAACTAAAGTGCTGAAACAGAGGAAGAAAATAGTGAAGTAAATTCGAAATTTTCGAAGTGCAAAAATATAAATTACTGAGTGCATGAGCTATGATTGCATTCTATTTTTTATTTTGGGGAACAATCCGAATTGTAACGATGTAGGGAGGATTTTCTGCAAGAGCATTGGGTAGAGGATCCAGAAGCGCGTTCCGTACAGCAAGCTCTGCAGCTTTATCGAAAGCAGAAAATCCGCTTTTTTTAATAATTTCATAGTTAATAATTTTACCTGTTGGTATAATTTTGAGCCGGATGCGAACGTACAACTCTGAAGAATAACTGCCGAGTTTAGGGATAATCCTTGTACGAATGTGCAGATTATATTCCTCTCCAGCCAGTTGTGCTAATTTTTTACGCTGCAAATTGACGGTATCAGGTATTTCTTTTAATTTCGTCTCGTCAGCTTGCTCAGGAATACCCAAATCCGGAAGAGGTTCATCGAACTTTATTTTGTCAGGAAATATTTCCCTAAGGTTGGTCCCAAGTTTGTCTGAAGGTTGAACTTGAGGAATTGAGGGTACTTTTTGTAAAGCAGACTGCATTGTTTCCGGCAATTCCCGAACAGGAAGATTTAATGGTTTTGAAAATTTTTGTGAATTTTTGATTTTAGGTTTATTTAACTTTTTAGGCATATTAATTATCTTGGGTGCATTTATTTTTTTAGGTGTAATGTCTTCCAGTGATATTTTTGGCAATACCAACTGACTCGGATTAAGTTTTGATTTTTTGGACCTCAGAGGAGAAAGAGGCACAGGATCTTTGCTTAGTTTTGGCAAACTTGGAATTAGAGGAGATTTTTCCAGAGAGTCCACTGGAAGTAGTAAGGGTTTCTTTGGTGCCGAGATCTTGTTTAGTTTCGCGGTAGGAACTGAAGGAGCTAATTGCGGTTCTGACATTTTCAGACGCGGAGCTTCAGGTTGAGTTATTTCAGGTTTAGATAGTGTTGATTTTTTAAGTGTATCTTTTAGAACAGGTTTTTCCAGCACAGGCTTTTTTGGGACAAGATTGCTCAACTTTGGCTGCCACTCATTTCCTATTTTCTTTAGAACCGGCTTAGGTTTTTCAATTGGAGCTGGCTCAGAAGGAATTTTTGCAAAACGCACCTCGATTTTTGCCCTAATGGGTGGCAGTTCCTGTACCCATAACTCAGAAATTGCCATAGTAATTATTACCAGCACTATGTGAAGCAACACTGAAGCTGCGAAAATAAAGGAAAAAGTTCCCTGATCGTGGAAAATAAAGAATTTTTCCATGCCGTTGAGATTTCTTGCAGAGGTACGAATTCCTGCTGAAATACCCGGAAAAACAACAAATTTGTATAATTTTTGAAAAAAATTCATTTTTTTCTTAAAAATCCTTGACAAGTTTATTGAAAGCTTGTAGCTTTCTTACTATCGTAGAACTAAATAGTTTGAAATAGTTTGCGAAACAGTCTAATTTGCATGGTGTGAATTGGATATTATTAATAGGATGTGTTTAATAGGTGGAGGCTTGTTATACAAAAACATCCGGACTAATCTTTTTCTGAGAGAATGACTATGACAAAAGCTGATCTTATTAATGCTCTAGCAGCAGAAACAGGCCTTACAAAGGCCGACGCAGATCGTTTTCTGAAGTCCTTTACAGCAACAGTTCAAAAAACTCTCCAGCGCGGAGACTCACTAACGTTAATTGGATTCGGCACATTTTCTGTGTCTCACCGTGCAGCCCGTGTAGGTCGCAATCCTCAAAATCCATCTCAGGTAATACAAATCCCGGCATCCAAAGGTGCAAAGTTTAAAGCTGGAAGCAAGCTCAAAAAATCTTTGAACTAAGAATATCAGCTCAAGGTTCAAGGCTTTGACAATGTAAATGCCTTGAACCTTTAGGACTTCCTCAAATTATTATCCTCACAACTCCGGCTCACTTTCCTCTTTTTCAGTTTTCTCAGTTTCCTTTGCTTTAACACACATTCCGGATTGCGAAAGATCCAGGACAGGCTCTGTTCCGGATTTATAGTGTTCTTCGTATACATCTTTTGCTTTATCACAGGGTATTGCACGCCTTCCGGATTTATGAATTTTAACGGTTGTGATTCCAGGTGGTTGTCGAAATTGTTCTGTAGGTAAATTTGCAACTGCATTTTTCATAAAGTTAATCCAGATTGGAGCTGCTGCCCGGGATCCAGTTTCTGATTTCCCCATTCTTCTTGGCTTGTCAAATCCTACATAAACTCCTGTCAGCAATTGCGGAATGTAGCCGATGTACCAAGCATCAATGCTGTCATTTGTGGTTCCGGTTTTTCCTGCAGAAGGGCGGCCAATTGCTCTAGCGCGCCGTCCTGTTCCACGCTGAACGACATCCTGCAAAACATTACTCACCAGGAAAGCAGTTTCCTCAGAGGTGACTTGTTTTAACTCTGATACACTTGATTCCAAAATATTCCCATCCTGATCTTCCACCCTGAGAATATAGATTGGTTTAACCAATCGTCCCTGATTTGCGAAAACACCGTAGGCACTAATCATTTCCTGCAGAGTGACTGATAACGATCCCAGACAGGTGGTTAAATTTTCCATCATTTCTGCAGTGATACCAAAACGCCTGCTATAAGCAATGACTAGCTTCGGTTTCAATTCTTCACAAAGTCCGATAGTCGGCAAGTTAAGACTTTTGACAAGAGCTGTACGCAATGAAACCTTGCCCATGACTTTATCGCCATAATTTTTCGGAGTCCATATTTCCGCGTCTCCAGCAGTCTCTGCACCGGTTGCATAAGCTCTTGGACTGTCTATTAGTGCACTACTGAGTGTAAAACCGGCATCAAGGGCAGCAGAATAAACGATTGGTTTGAACGATGATCCAGGTTGTCTCAAAGCTTGAATGGACCGGTTAAACTCGCTCTCTCCGTAACGATAACCACCAGTCATTGATAGTACCTCTCCGCTCTTTGGGTTCATTGCCAACAAGGCTCCGTTTACCAAGGGTTCCTGATAGAGCTGCAGACGAAAAAAATTGTTTTTTGAATCATAATCGGCAAGTCTTACCTGTACTTCATCACCAACAGAAAATATTTCTGCCGGATTGGAAATCTTGATAGGTGTTTTATCTTTAAGAATGTTACCATTTTTCCATGTGCTGATATTGCTCCATTCCAGAATTCCGTACGATTCTCCCAGTTCTACTGAAACATTTTCCTTACTGACTTCTTTGACCACGCCAGCGACAATGTTTCCGAGAAACAGCGAATCAATTTTTAATGTATTTTCATCTGTGGAGTTGTCTGTCAAGCTACTGTTATCAGGACTATTCTCGTTAAGTGCACCCCGAAATCCCTGCCGTTTTGTTAACTCCAGAATCCCCTTCCTCAAGGCCTCATGAGCATGTGTCTGATAGTTCAAGTCCATAGCTAAATAGACTCTAAGACCACCCTGATAAAGCACTTTTGAACCGTATTTTTTAATCAAATAACGCCGTACATGTTCGACATAGTAGGACGTAGCCTCTGTGGTCGAATCATGAATACGAATCAGGCTGATAGGCGTATGAATTGTTTTCTGCAATTCTTGCTCCGAGATGAACCCTTCCTGATGCATTCTTTGCAAAACCACATTTCTCCGCTGCAGGGCAAAATCGGGATTAATGTGAGGTGCATAACGAGAAGGCGCAGGAAGTATTCCAACCAGCAAAGCACTTTCTGCGAGATTTAGTTCTGAAGCATGTTTGCCAAAATAACCCTGCGCTGCCGCCTCAACCCCTTCCGCATTTCCAAGATAAACTTTATTAAGATAGAGGGACAGAATGTCCTGTTTCGAAAATTGCATTTCCATCCGGAACGCAAGCAACATTTCCCGGAGTTTTCGAATAATCTGTTTTTCCCTGCTTAACAGAAACAGTCTGGCAGTTTGCTGGGTGAGAGTGCTGGCACCTTGAACAATTCTGCCAGCTTGTAGATTGGCAAGGAAGGCTTTGGGAATTCTCAGTAGATCAATTCCAAGATGAGAGAAAAAACGGGCATCTTCACTGGCAACCAGAGCCTGAATCAGGTGTGGAGGAAACTGTTCATAGGGTATGACTATGCGCCGTTGAATGAAAAGTTCTTCAATCTGATTACCCTCACGGTCATAGAGGACAGTAGGTAATACGTCATTTCTTTTGTGGAGTTCATCTCCAAGATTTTGTGGCAAAGTTTTACTGAGTTCAAACAGAAAAACCCCAAGAGAAGCTCCAGAAATAATTCCTGTAATTATTACTATCCTGAATGACCATTTGATAAACTGGGCAAGTCTTTTCATAATGCTTGAATACTATTCGTATTTTTTTACCGCGGATTTAGATTTTAGAGATAAGGATGGTTCTTAAATTCAGGAGTCAGACTTTTCTTGTCATTTTCTTTATAATTTTACTCCTTGTTTTGCTCTGCCTCAAAAGCATGTTCGACTAGAGAAATAGCTCCGGAGCGAATATTTTCTGAAAAATTGTTTATCTCAAATTGTTCTAAGAAATCTGAAAAATTGCCCTTTCCTGGGCTGGTTCTAATTTTGAGCAAGATGTTTTTTAGCAGCAATGCATCTTTTGTTGAAAGGTCACCCAAAGCAGATTTGTGAGTTAAAACAGGTGAAGTACCTTGAAAAACGTCATCAGAAGTATAGAATAATTTGGTGGCCTCACAGCGACATCCGGCCTCATGTGGTAAGTCTGGCGCTTTTTTTTGCTTAAATTGTTTGCCGTAGCGTATTCCATCACATTCGAGGCAATACTGCGAAGTGTTCCAATCTAAAAATGTTTGTATCTCAATCGCTTCAATTGTAGTGATAAAGGGGTCAATTTTATTATTGCGATTGGAAAATATTTGTTTTTTTTTGAGCCAAACCCAATATATCAGACCTACAGAAATGGCTGCAATAAATAGTTTTAACATTCTTTGAAAATACTTTTAAAACATTTATACTTCAAATATTTCGTGAAACAATCCTAAATTATAACCTCTAAAACTAAGAGAAATGGCTTCAACTTTCAAGCTGAACATTATACGTTACCGTTTTATGACTTTTGCGATTAAAACATGTTCTGGAGTAAGATTTTTTTTCTTCTGCCTGATTTGTTTAGTGAGTATTGTGTTTTTAGGAGAATTTGTAGAGAATGATGGAGTACTGGCTCAAGAAAAACAGACACTTAAGTGTCCGGAACTTAGTAATCCAAATTCTTCAGAAGAACTCAAGGAATTGAGAGACTGTCTGCAAAAGATAAAATTTGAAATACAAAGTGGAAGGAGAATGCAAAAAATTCAAAGATCATATGAGGGTTCACTGGAGTTAGTTAAACAGCTTAATTTGGTCATGGACAATAAAACTTCCAAACAAATTACCGAAGATTCATTAAATAATAATTCTGCTGATCAGTAAAAAAATAT
>Ga0208205_100003_pt1 | contig 48856 bp, 35 predicted proteins | sample DeeseametaMP1494_FD_184185 | JGI IMG/M metagenome (GOLD analysis project Ga0208205, IMG submission 184185) | Marine microbial communities from the Deep Pacific Ocean - MP1494 (SPAdes) | ecosystem: Environmental > Aquatic > Marine > Oceanic | place: South of Fiji, South Pacific Ocean | collected... | reverse complement strand
AAAAAACCAATATTAAATAATATAGGCGGTAGTACCTGGAACCTTAAGAAAACAAAAACACGAAAAATAATACGAGATATAATTGGGGAGATGGTTACCGTCAACAAAAATAGACAAACACGAAGAGAAACTCCCTATAAAACCGATGACTATTTAGAAAAATCGTTGGGTGAAAGTTTCCCATATATAGAAACAGAAGATCAACGGGCCGCTATATTGGATATTTACAAAGACATGATAACGCCCGGGCTAATGGACAGGCTAATAATTGGAGATGTGGGTTTCGGTAAAACTGAAGTAGCCCTAAGGGCTGCAGCGAAAGCTGCTTTTTCTGGTGTTTTCGTAATGGTAATAGTACCAACAACAATACTGGCCGATCAGCACTATATATTATTTAAAAATAGATTAGAAAGTTTTGGAGTAAATGTTGAGATGCTGTCAAGATTTATTCCAACAATAAAACAAAAAGAAATCATAAACAATATTGTCGACAAAAAGATAGATATATTGATCGGCACACATAAACTATTAAGCGATAGCGTCCCGAAAAACAAGTTAGGACTATTGGTCATAGATGAAGAACATCGTTTTGGGGTTGTTCATAAAAACAAACTGTTAAAACTCAAACAATCTATTGATGTTATAACGCTAACTGCCACACCAATACCACGAACTCTTCAACATTCGCTTCTTGGCCTAAAACCTGTGAGCTTAATAAACACACCTCCGGTAAAAAGGGTGCCCATAAATACTCAGGTTATATATCAAAACTGGGGTTTCTTTAAAAAGATAATGGGAGCCGAAATAAGGCGAGGCGGACAGGTTTATTTTCTACATAACAGAATTGAGTCAATTCCCTTTTATATAAAAAAGATAAAGGAAATGTTCCCTGACGCAAACATTGCATACGCACACGGTGGAATGAACAGTAAGGATTTGGAAGAAATTATTCTTTCTTTTTTCGATGGAAACATACAGGTGCTAGTAACAACAACCATTATTGAAGCTGGTTTAGATGTCCCCAATGCAAACACGATTATCATAACCGGCTCACACATGTATGGATTGTCTCAATTGTACCAAATCAGGGGCCGTGTTGGTCGTGGTAATAGGCAGGGTTTTTGTTATTTGGTTATACCAAAAGAAGATGGTCTTTCAGAAAGTGCGATAGAAAGACTAAAAACAATACAAGAAAATACAGACCTTGGGTCTGGGTACAGTATAGCCATAAAAGACCTAGAAATACGCGGTGCTGGAAATGTATTCGGTTATGAACAAAGCGGTCATATTTCAAGCGTCGGTTATCATCTTTATTGCAAAATGTTTAATGAAGAGCTAAGCAAATCAAACGGGGCGGGGACCAATATACACGTACCAAAGATACAATATTATGGAAACGCCTCATTCAACGACAGCTATATGTCCCTATCACAAGATCGTCTATATTATTACCAGCGACTTTCCAACGCTAAAAACAAACATGACATAAGCGCTGTTCGGGAAGAAGTAACAGACCGCTACGGTAAGCCTGGCCCGGGCACAACAAACCTATATAAAATAACTGAAATAAGAACAGTTTATACAAACACGCTAGTGAAAAACATTCTTATCGAAAAAGATCGAATTATGCTTACGCTCAGGGATCCCGACCCCAAAACAGAAAAAGAACTATCTATAAATGGATTAATGGACGCCCTTGAAAGCGCCGAGATAAAATACATGTTTAAACAAGTAAATAAAGATGCGTTCGGATTGGATATTGTCTGTAGTGTGGGCGATGAACCGCTAACAATGCTGATACAGAATGCGGAATTATTCTATTATAATAACAATAATACTTAATTTACTACGATGTATAACTCAACGGGTGTACTTCTCCTTACTCTTTTAACCCTGGTTAGCTGCAACAAAACAAACGATAGCGCCGTTGTTTTAGCGCGGGTGGGAAATTCAGTTCTTACAAGAGACGATGTAATGAATAGGGCTCATGAATACCGGCCTGCCAATGTAGAAAGTCAAATAACACAATGGATCAACGCTGAGTTGCTTTATCTTGCTGGTGTTCGTGCTGGATTTAACAAAGATGTCACTATTGTAGATCGGGTTAAAGATTATCGAAAAAAAATCATAGGACAAACATACTTGGACATGGTTTTACAGTCACAAGTGCGCGTTTCTACAGAGGAAATAAAAAATTATTATTCTGCGCAAAAAGAAATGTTTAAACGCAATCGTAGTGAGGCCTTAATAAACAGGTTTATTGTTGATAGTAAAAAAGACGCTAATAAAATAAGATTAACCCTAGAAAAAAGGGGGGGCAATAAAAAACGAAATGAACTTTTCGAAAAATATAATGTTAATGCAATTAACGTTGAAGAGGATCAGCTGCTACCAGCAATAAATAAGGCTGTTTTCGGTGGATCAAAAAGGAATTATGTAGGTCCAATCAAAACGGGTGTCAGGTTTACTGTTATCGAGGTAATAAAAAGATTTCCAAAAGGAACTTATCGTGGCTTAGACGATGTCTATGACAATATTTATATAGTGATCCAAAAAAGAAAGGCAGCAATTCAATCGGTGGCCATTATAGACAGCTTAAAGCAAGAATATCTATTTGAGTTAAATATAGAAGATTTTTAAAAATGTATAATTCTATTAAGGTCTTACTTCTATATGCAATTTTTCCCATGTACGGACAAAATCAAGATATGCCGATAGATGGTGTTGCTGCAATTGTCGGTGAAAACATTATACTGAAAAGCGACGTCTCTCAAGTGGTGGGCATGACGGCGCTACAAAATGGTATAGATGTAGAAAGAGACCGGGCTCTTCTCGAAAAACTGCAGGGAGACGTTTTAAGTTCGCTTATTGATCAGAAAATTATTCTTGAAATGGCAAAATTGGATTCAATAGAAGTCAACGAGAAAGATGTGGACCGCGCGTTGGAACAGCAAATAGAAACTTTTATAATGCGGGCTGGAACCGAAGAAATGGCAGAAAAAATGTTGGGTCAATCATTGAATGCTTTCCGAAGAGAATATTGGTATGATATGCGCGATAGACTTATAACAGAACAATATCAGCAACAACTGATTATGTCAGTAAATATCAACAGAGAGAATGTGGTTGATTTTTACACCAACTACAAAGATAGTTTACCAATGTTCCCTGTAAAGATGAAAATTAGACATCTTCTTATCAGGATAAAACCTGGTGAGAAAAGCCGTTTGGATGCTCTGGATAAAATAAAATCTTTGCGGGAAAGAATCTCGGCTGGTGAATCTTTTTCAGATCTAGCAAGTCGATATTCTGCAGACCCGGGTTCAAAAAATAACGGTGGTTCTTTAGGGTATATACGCCGAAATCAAATGGTGAAAGAATTTGAAACGATTGCGTTCACACAGAATATAAATACACTTAGCGAACCTGTTGAAACACAGTTTGGTTTCCACCTTTTGGAAACAACAGAAAAATCTGGTGAAAAAATAAAAGTCAGACATATTTTAATATCACCAGAGATAACAGAAGAAGATGAAACGCGCGCCTACAACTATGCGATGACGCTGCGAGATAGTTCTAAAAGTTTAGATTCTTTTAAAAGATTAGTAATACAATTCTCTGATGATGAACCAACAAAAAAAATAGGTGGTGATTTAGGGTGGATAACTCCTACCAACTCACCAATTCCAGTAATTGCAGAGGTTTTAGGTCTACTAGAAAAAGATGAATGTAGTCGACCTGTTAAATCAGATTACGGATATCATTTATTATGGGTTGAAGCCGTTAAACCAGGTGGATATCCCTCGCTTGAAACACATTGGATAGAAATAGAAGAAATTACTCTTAATCACAGAAGAATGGAGTATTTCCGGGGTTGGGTAGCGGACGCGCGCTCCAACTTTTTTATAGATATTAAGGAATAAACTTTAGCTGAAAAGATAATTCACCAGATTATTAACAATTTATTCAACACGCGTATTTATTTTGATTTGAACCGTTTTTTTCAGACAGTTTCTAATTAATTAACAAAACATTACTGTTTATACACATAAAGAATTGGTTAATCAATTCTCTATTATACTCTGTAATAATAACTAGTTTAATAGCAGAAAATATTATTTATACACAATTACCCTAAAGCATATAAATAATATAAATAATCTATATATATTTATTAATTAATTTTGACACTTTTATTCTCAATAAAATAGGTAAAAATTCCTTGTGAAATGAGCCTGTTTTAGGTAATGTTCAAACAACCATTAATTAATAATAAAACTATTAAATACTTAATCCACTTACCAAATAATTTATGAAATATTCTACCTCAAAATCTGAACTTCAAAAAGCACTTCAAAAAGTATCTAAGGCTACACCAACTCGATCAACAATACCAATACTAAACTGTGTTCTAATTGATGTAGGAGAAACAGGTACGACACTTAGAACTACAGATTTAGAAATAACGATTACTACATCGATAGAAAGCAGTATTGAAGAAATCGGTTCGGCGGCAATACCACTTCAAACTTTATCAGAAATAACTTCTGAACTACCTGATGATACTCGTATAACAATAGATGTTAATGATAATAATAATGTTAAAATAATCACAGACGTTGGATCCTATGACCTGATGGGTAAGCCAGCTGATGAGTTTCCAGCAAACCCAGAAGCCGATCAACGCGTTGAGGCAGGTATAGAAGCGAACATTTTAAACGAAATAATATCAACAATTAGCTTTGCTGTAAGCAGAGACGACCTCAAACCAGCGCTTACGGGGGTTTATTTCAAGTTTGAAAACGAAAACCTTATAGCGGTTGCAACAGACGGACACAGACTGGCCAGATATGTGCGCAAGGACTTCAAGGCAGGACAATTTCAAGGAGAAGTTATCGTACCCAGAAAATTTTTAAATATTATTACTACATATATTCCTAATGACGAACCAATACAATTATGGTTAGGAGATAATGTTTTTACCGCTACCATAGGCGCTGATACAATATATACTCGTATAATTGATGAACGCTTTCCAGATTACCAAAGTGTTATACCAACCGACAATGAAAAAGAGATCAAAGTAAGTTGTAAAAATCTGCTTTCAGCGGTTAAGCGCGTTTCAATATTCTCAAATAAATCCACACATCAGATCGCGATACGCGTTGAAAGCGGGTCAGCAACCGTAACAACAGAGGATCCCGAAAAAGCATCAAAAGCGCAGGAAACAATAGAGATAGAATATGCTGGTGATCCAATCGATGTGGGTTATAACGCTGCATATTTAAAGGATATATTATCACATATGAACTCCAATGAAATCGTGATAAAACTTAATACACCGATCAGCGCAGGACTTTTTTATCCAACGCCACCTAACGATAATGTAGACGTTACAATGTTGCTGATGCCCATTCGTTTGAACGATTGACCTGATATTAGTCGACCCGTTAAAAAATGAAACCCATTAAAGTAGTACTAAAAACATATTTATTAAAAATGGGCCTTGATAAAGGCGTTAGGCAACAACAGGCGGTGAATCTCTGGCCCATAGCGGTGGGTAAGAAAATAGCTGAAAACACCACAGTACAAAACGTTGAACACGGAACATTAATTGTTCATGCCACCTCTCCTGTCTGGGCACAGGAACTACAACTCCAAAAGAAGGATATATTGTCTAAGCTTAATAAAATATTGGGCAAAAAAACAATTAAAGACATCAGGTTTGTGTGACTGAAACAGTAACAAAAACCTATAGCGCAGAGAGCATTAAAGTACTTGAGGGGCTAGAGGCGGTCCGCAAACGGCCGGCCATGTATATTGGCGATGTTGGAAAGCGCGGACTGCATCACCTTATCTATGAGGTTGTCGACAACTCGATTGACGAAGCCCTTGCCGGTCACTGTACAAAAATAATAGTTACGTTTAATGTTGACGGATCTGTGACCGTTGAGGATAACGGGCGCGGTATACCGGTGGGTATTCACAAGGAAGAAAACAAACCAGCCGTTGAGGTGGTTATGACCGTTCTACATGCGGGTGCAAAATTTGACAAAGATAGTTATAAGGTTTCTGGTGGACTTCATGGCATTGGGGTGTCTGTTGTAAATGCACTGTCTGAATGGCTGTGGGTGGAGGTCAAAAGAGATGGTAAAAAGTATAAGCAGGATTTTAAGATTGGTGTCACACAAAACAAACTAAAAGAAACAGGCACAACAAAAAGATCAGGTACTAAAGTTTGTTTTCTTCCCGATGGTAATATTTTTAATGAAACCATATTTGAATATAATATTATATCAGAACGACTAAGGGAACTGGCTTATTTAAACCGCCGGCTGGAGATGATTATCAAGGATGAGCGTTCGGATGAGCCGGTATCAGACACTTTCATGTTTAAGGGGGGCTTAAGTGATTTTGTAAAACACCTGGATGAAAACAACAATCCCCTGCATAATAAAATAGTTACTGTAAACAAAGAAGACACTGCTGTTCCTGTAGATGTTGCGTTGCGTTATAGCAGCACCTACAACGACAATATCCTAACGTTTGTTAATAACATTAACACTATTGAGGGAGGAACCCATCTTTCTGGTTTTCGGTCAGCCCTAACCAGGTCTATGAATAATTATGCTGCCAAGAACAACCTAATAAAAGCGAATAAAAACGAAAAAATTACGCTTAGCGGTGAAGATTTTCGTGAGGGTCTTACAGCAATTATAAGTGTAAAGGTCGCTGAGCCGCAGTTTGAAGGTCAAACCAAGACAAAACTAGGAAACAGTGACGTGAAAGGGGTTGTTGATAGGGTGGTTTATGAGGGCATTTTGGAATTTTTAGAACAAAACCCATCTATTGGTAGGCGTATAATTGAAAAAGCGCTCTTGGCCGCGCGAAGTAGGTCGGCGGCTAGAAAAGCGCGTGAACTTATCCGTAGAAAAAGTGCTCTAGGGGGGTCAGGTCTTCCGGGGAAATTGGCCGACTGTTCCAATCGAGATCCAGCGTTTTGTGAGCTTTATTTGGTAGAAGGAGACTCTGCAGGCGGCTCGGCAAAACAAGGTAGAGACCGCCGGACACAAGCGATATTACCACTTAGAGGAAAGGTTATTAATTCAGAAAAAGCGCGCATTGACAAGCTCCTTTCAAACAATGAAGTACAATCAATGATAACGGCACTAGGAACTGGTTTTGGGGGAGCGGATGATGAAACGGGAGAAAAATTCGCAGGTGATTTTGATATAAAAAAGTTACGCTACCACAAAGTTATTATAATGACAGACGCAGATGTAGATGGTTCCCACATACGTACCTTACTGCTGACATTTTTCTATCGTAAAATGAAAGAAATTATTGATGGTGGCTATTTATATCTAGCCCAGCCCCCGCTTTACCGGGTGACCCAGGGAAAAAAGGATGCTTACGCCTATGATGACAACGAAAGAAACCTTACGGTTGAGCGAATGAAAAGAGATAATAAAAATACCAAAATTAATATTCAGCGCTATAAGGGTTTGGGCGAAATGAACCCAGAACAGTTGTGGGAAACAACAATGGACCCTGAACGGCGCACCCTACTTCAGGTAACTGTCGAAGACGCGTTTGAAGCAGCAAAAACATTTCAAAACTTAATGGGGAATGACGTTGAGGCCCGCCGGGCCTTCATCGGTAAAAACGCTAAGTTTGTTGTTAATCTTGACGTTTAAAATCAAAGGAAGCATTAATGGTTGATTATAATAGAGACAATACCCTGCCTCGTGATATAGTTGATGAAATGCGTGAAAGCTATCTTAATTATTCAATGTCTGTGATTGTGTCTAGGGCGCTTCCAGACGTTAGAGACGGTTTAAAACCCATCCATAGAAGGATTCTTTATGGAATGAATGAGCTTGGGTCCCACTGGAATCGACCCTATAAGAAGTCGGCACGTATTGTGGGCGATGTTATGGGTAAATACCACCCACATGGCGATAAGTCTATATATGACGCCCTAGTGCGCATGGCTCAAAGTTTCTCAATGCGCCATGAGCTTATCGATGGTCAGGGGAACTTTGGTTCTGTAGATGGAGACAATGCCGCTGCCATGCGTTACACGGAATCACGAATGACAAAACTTTCTGGAGAAATGCTCAAAGACCTAGACAAAGATACAGTGGATTTACAACCAAACTTTGATGAAACGCTAACTGAACCAACCGTGCTGCCGGCAACTGTCCCGACATTGTTAATTAATGGATCAGAAGGAATTGCTGTTGGTATGGCCACCAAGATACCGCCACATAATATGAATGAAATAATTAACGGAGTTGTGGCGCTTATTGATACTGAGGACATTACAACAGTAGACTTAATGAAATATATAAAGGGGCCCGACTTTCCAACAGCCGGTTTGATCTTGGGCCTGGATGGCTTGACCCAAGCCTATGAGACCGGTCGGGGAAAAATAAAAATGCGTGCCCGGGCACACATCGAAACAACAAAAAGCGGTAAAGATAATATTGTGATAACGGAAATCCCTTACCAGGTAAATAAGGCAAATTTGATTGAAAAGATAGCAGACTTAGCGCGGAATAAAAGAATACAGGGAATTACAGAGCTGCGTGACGAATCAGATAGGGATGGTATTCGGGTGGTTATAGAATCAAAAAGAGACGCTGTGCCAGAAGTTATATTGAACCAGTTATATAAACATACACAACTGCAAGACACTTTTGGTATCATTTTGCTGGCGCTGGTTGGAGGTGTGCCCAAAATAATGCCTTTAAAAGAAGCGTTGAATCATTTTATTGATTTCCGCCATGAAATTGTTGTTCGTCGTACCAAGTTTGATTTAAATAGGGCCGAGGAGCGGGCCCACATTTTAGAGGGTTTAAAAATTGCCCTAGACAATATTGACGAAGTTATAAAGATCATACGGGCAAGTAAGGATCCTTTAATCGCCAAGGAAGGCCTAATGAACAACTTCAGTCTCTCTGAAAAACAGTCACAGGCGATTCTGGACATGCGCCTGCAAAGACTTACCGGCCTTGAGGTAGGCAAGGTTGTTGATGAATATAAAGAGGTAATTAAACTTATGTCCCACTTAAAAAGTATTCTTGAAAGTCACGGTCAAAGAATGTCAATTATTAAGACAGAACTTCTAGAAATGAAAGAACAATACGGTGACCCGCGGCGCACAGAAATCATCCCGGTTAATAGCGACTTTTCAATGGAGGACATTATTGCTGAGGAAGAAGTGGTATTAACCATCACACACGAAGGCTATATAAAGCGGACTGCACTGAACACATATCGTACCCAGCGGCGTGGCGGTCGTGGCGTTCAGGGTGCCGCAAGCAAGGAAAAAGACTTTGTAGAGCACCTGTTCATCGCCAACACCCATAACTACATGCTGTTTTTTACAGATCGCGGAAAATGCTATTGGTTAAAAGTGTATGATATTCCACAAGGAGGGCGTGCAACGCGAGGTAGAGCAATTGTAAATCTTATTGGCTGTGAGCCCGGAGAAAAAGTTGAAGCGTTTGTCAGTGTAAAGGATTTTGACGATCAGCACTATATCGTTATGGCTACTAGGAACGGCCTTGTCAAAAAGACATCGTTATCAGCCTACAGTAAGCCGCGAAAAGGCGGAATATATGCAATTGAAATCCGAGAGGGTGACACTTTAATTGAAGCACGAATTACCAATGGTGAAAACGACATCTTACTAGGTACACGTGAAGGAAAGTCGATACGCTTTTCTGAAAAAAACATACGTTCTACCGGAAGAAAAACAATGGGAGTAATAGGCATCAGACTTGGGTCTAAAGAAGATAGCGTTATTGCTATGCTGGTTGTGAAAAGGGAAGGAACAATCTTGGTTGCGACTGAAAAGGGGTTAGGTAAACGTACTGATGTGATTCAGTATAGAACCCAAACGAGGGGAGGTAAAGGCGTAATGACAATGCGCGTTACTGAAAAAACAGGAAAAATGGTTTCCATAATGGAAGTGGTGGATGCAGACGATCTAATTGTAATTACAGATAAAGGGGTGCTTATGCGCCAGCCCGTATCTCAAATAAGAACAATAGGTCGTGTAACCCAAGGCGTTAAGCTAGTTAAGCTTGATGATGGATCGAAAATTTCTTCAATTTCCCGAGTTATAAACGAAGACGACCCTAGGGATAATTATAACAAAACAGAAACCGGGCGCGAGGACGAAAGCAAAGAAATTCCCAACAGAGGAAACGAAACAGGCGAACAAGAGAACAGTGAAAACGATGAAGTGTGAATCTGCTTGATAGAATCAGTCGGGTTAAAGAGAAAATTGACTCTGCGCTAAAACAGTGCAACCGTGGCGACAGCATCACCATTGTCGCCGCCACAAAATCACGAAACCCGGAAACCATTGAAACGTGCATTCACAACGGCATTGTTGATATTGGCGAGAATCGCGTGCAAGAGGCAGGTAAAAAGTTTAGTGCCGTAGAGACCAAGCTGGTATACAAGAGGAGAATGATTGGCCACCTGCAAACTAATAAAATCAACAAAGCTCTCCGTATTTTCGATACTATCGATTCTGTAGATAGCCTGCGTATTGCTAAACAATTGTCTAACAAATTAAAATATACAACAGATTCATTATCTGTATTATTAGAGATTAATACTAGCGGAGACAAAACAAAGTTCGGCTTTGACCCAAACAACGACCAAGACCTGTTAGAGTGCATGACCCTAGATGAAATAGTTGTAGGAGGACTGATGACTATTGGACCGGTATCACAAGAAAAGGAAAGCACAAGCAACGCCTTTTCATTGCTCCGGAAAATCAAAGAGAGCATTAATAGGCAGGTCGATCAAGAGAAAAAACTAACTGTTTTATCAATGGGGATGAGCAATGATTTCGAATTAGGAATCTTCCAGGGAAGCACAATGGTAAGGCTGGGCACGGCATTGTTTGGGCCCAGAGAAGAATGATCAAAAAAACCACTGAATCATATTATTTATGTGCGGGGCCTAGAGCTTGGGGGCTGGAGGTTGGGGTATCCAAAAAGCTGGCAAGCCATGTTTTTGGTATAATGAATGATAATTTGATTATTTGGCCTAAAAAACTGTCGCCAGACAACTGTAACCCAAAAAACATTCATACTATAAAAACATTGGTACAGAACAGAAATATTGTAATTATGGATCGTATTAAGAGCGAAAAGACAAAAGTGAACATTTGTGGGCACGTGAATAGATCAGGTGAAAACTACTTAATTGGCATGACCCCTTATGACAAATATCCCCAGTTTCCAGACATGACGTATATGTATAAAACATACCCACACAAAGCAGCCAAGATAGTACACACCGTCGGACCAAAACGTTTTAAAGAAGCAGCGCTAAACAGCAAAATAATTTGGAGTGAAGCAGTGGGTCTTGTGGCCCCCGTTTTTCATTATATTGGTTATAATATAAAAGGAATAGGTTTAAATCGCGTTGACCTGGCCAAACAATTTTTACTATGAATTCAGGTAGTTTGAGGGAGATTATTTACAAAAGGCTCGTTGATTAAAAGGTGTCTTCAAAAGCACCGGACAGATGAAAAGACACGACCATTATATAGACCCCAATAAATTTTCACTAAATAAAGGTGTCGTTTTGAGTCATGGCCCAACCAACCATATTGCAATCATTATTAACCGAAAAAGCAGGATTATTATGAAGGATGGTCTGCGAATACTAGAACAGGCCAAACGTATTAATGCCGTTTTACCAGCGGTCAAAGTCAGCGTTGAGACTAATGCGCCGGTGTGCAGTAAAACAAACAGATTCTTATCTGACCATCGTATAAACATAACCAACCTGTAAATAATATGGCTTTCAGGTTGCGTACCTTGCCAGCCCAGCGCGATGAACATATATCTGTGGAAGTTAGGAAGCTGGCGCTACCAATAATATTAAGTAACATAAGCCGCTCACTAATGAACGTCGTGGATGTAATGATGGTAGGGCATTTAGGGGCCCAAGCCTTAGCGGCCACAGGTATGGGGTCAATGGTTGTGTGGACGGCAATAAGTTTTGGCATAGGACTGCGGACAGCAACCCAAACTGTTTCATCTCGTCGCTTGGGACAAAAGCGGTATCATGAATGCGGTGTCGCCATGCGCAACGGTCAACTATTAGCCGTGGTGTTTGCTGTTCCTGTATCAATAATTGGGTTTTTCAACGCAGATTTGATTATCAGTCTTGTGTTAAACGAACCAACAATAGTAAACCTGGCCGTAGATTATGTTTCCGTTGCCTTTTTAAGTGTTGTGTTTGCCATACCCTGTTTTGTGTTCCAGGGGTTTTTTTCAGGCGTAGAAAGAACAAAAATCCACATGCAGGTAACTATAACAGCAAACATGATCAACATTTATTTAAATGCTGGTTTAATATATGGATCTGATGGTGTTTTAAAATTCTTCCAAGATCTGGGCATACCATGGATTGGTATATTGTGGACCTGGTTTGATTTTCCCGCACTGGGAGTGCGCGGCGCCGCAATTGCAACCGTTATTGCCTCTGCCTTTATGCTGGGCTGTTATTTTATAATGCTATTCAAAAAAGAAATAAAAACACGTTTTAACATATTTTCAACGCACCTAGACGCGCAAACACTAGTACGACAAATTAAATTGACCCTACCTCAAGGAATTCAGGAAGTAGTAACCATGACGGGGTATGTTGTCTTCTATAAAATTGTTGGTATTATTGGTGTTATAGAGCTGGCGGCTACAGAAATAGTATTTACAATCTTGCAAACATCGTTTATGCCGGCCGCGGGAATTGGTCAAGCTTGCGCCACACTAGTAGGCAAGTATTTGGGTGAAAAACTACCAGATAAGTCCGAAATCAGCATTCACGAAAGCGCGAGATTGAGCCTGCTTGTAATGGGCTCTGTTGGAATTGTTTTTATTGTCTTTCCTGAGCAAATTATTCAATTATTTACAAGTGAAACTGGCGTTAATGAAATGGGGGTTATGGGTTTAAGGCTAGCGGGGTTTGTTCAGTTTATAGATGCGATTGGCATGACGCTTTGGTTTGCGCTGTCAGGCGCTGGAAACACGCTTTTTCCGAGCCTTGTAGAAAGCTTTTTGGTTTGGTGTTTTTTCTTACCAGGCAGTTATTTTTTCGGTGTGGTTTTTGGGTACGGTTTTCTAGCCCCGTGGATATTTTTTGGTTCCTACATTACTCTTTTTGCAGTAGCAATGGTTTGGAAGGTACAAAGAGATGATTGGAAAGAAATTGAAATTTGACAGCCAATCATACATGATATCTTCCTTATTATAACATTAACATAAAGGCATTAATTTATAGGCCATGGCTCCCCCAAGTAGAAAAGATATTGATCCACAAGAAACGCAAGAGTGGATAGAGGCTCTTGAGGACGAGCTTAATAGGCACGGGTACGAACGGACAAGTTATCTATTAGAAAAACTAGTGGATTATGCCTCTAAACGCGGAGCGCGCTTACCGTTTAATGCTAACACCCCCTTTGTAAATACTATTATTCCAATTCAGGAGCCTGAATTTCTAGGAAATAGAGAGATCGAAAGAAAAATAAAATCGATTATTAGATGGAACGCCATGGCCATGGTAGTAAATGCAAACAAGGACACGCCTGGCATAGGTGGACATATATCAACTTATGCATCTGCCGCCAATTTATATGAAATAGGATTCAACCATTTTTTTAAAGGTCCAGACCACCCACAGGGTAGTGATTTAGTTTTTTTTCAAGGACACGCCTCACCCGGCGTGTATGCACGTGCTTTTTTAGAAGGCCGAATAGATGAAGAAAAGCTCCACAACTTTCGCCGTGAGCTTTCGCCAAAGGGAGGCTTGTCCTCATATCCCCATCCTTGGTTGATGCCAGATTTTTGGCAATTTGCCACAGTATCAATGGGCCTGGGTTCATTATTGGCTATTTATCAGGCTAGGTTCATGAATTATTTAATTGACCGCGGCTTGATGGAAGACACGGGTCGCAAAGTATGGGCCTTTCTCGGTGATGGTGAAATGGATGAACCAGAATCGCTATGCGGATTAACACTGGCATCAAGAGAAAAGCTTGATAATCTAATTTTTGTCGTCAACTGCAATTTGCAAAGATTAGATGGTCCGGTGCGGGGAAATAGCAAAGTAATACAAGAGCTGGAGGGTTCTTTTCGTGGCGCCGGCTGGAATGTAATAAAAGTTATTTGGGGTTCAGATTTTGATCAATTACTTGAACATAAAAACGGGGATTTATTCTTACGGCGCGCCGAAGAAGTTGTTGACGGTGATTTACTGAAGTATGTTGTCGAAGGCGGAGGATATCTTCGCGAACACTTTTACGGTAAATATCCAGAGCTATTAGAAATGGTAGCGCACATTAGTGACAAAGATCTTGGTAAAATGCGAATTGGTGGACACGACCCGGTTAAAGTGTTCGCTGCGTATTCAGAGGCTGTTAATACCAAAGGAAAACCTACGGTTATACTAGCCCGAACTATAAAAGGATATGGATTAGGAGAAGCTGGTGAAGGCCGAAATATTACCCATCAACAAAAAAAACTCAACGACGATGAACTATTACAATTTCGCGATCGTTTTGATATACCGTTGTCAAATGCTGAAGCATCCACAACTCCATTTTATAAACCAGACGATAAAAGCGATGAAATAAAATATATGAAAAACCAGCGCAAGAAGTTGGGCGGATTTTTACCGTATCGTTGTAGACAGGGTCCCACTATAAAAATCCCGGATATATCCTTATTTCAGGAGCTGTTGGATGGCTCAGGCGATCGGGAAATCTCAACTACAATGGCTTACGTTCGAATGCTCACAATTCTAACAAAAGATAAGACTATTGGAAAAAATATTGTTCCTATAATACCAGATGAGGCACGAACGTTTGGTATGGATCCTTTATTCAGACAGCTCGGTATTTATGCCCACGGAGGTCAATTGTATGACCCCGTTGATTCCAAACAATTTCTTTATTATAAGGAGGCCACCGATGGGCAAATTTTGGAGGAGGGTATAAACGAAGCAGGTGCAATATCATCTTTTGTGGCGGCGGGCACAAGTTACAGTATGCACGGTATTAACATGATACCATTTTATATTTATTATTCCATGTTTGGTTTTCAACGCGTTTGGGATTTTATTTGGGCGGCAGGCGATATGCGCACCAGAGGTTTTTTGGTGGGCGGTACCGCAGGCAGAACAACACTAAACGGTGAGGGCTTACAACATCAGGACGGGCATAGTCATTTAGCTGCCGCAGCCACTCCAAACATTAAAGCATATGATTTAGCATATAGCTATGAAATTGCTACAGTTGTGCATCATGGCCTTAAAGATATGTTTGAAAAAGGAAATGATGTCATATATTATTTAACTGTAGAAAACGAGAATTACATACACCCGCCTATGCCAGATGCTGTAGGTAAAGATATTATCAAGGGTCTATATAAAATTAAAGCAACTAAAAACCCAACCATACGATTACTTGGTAGTGGTCCATTAATGGGTGAAACACTTGCAGCTGCAGACCTATTGAAGAGAGATTGGAACATAGATCCTGGTATCTGGAATGTTACCAGTTTTAGTGAGTTGCGTAGAAATGCAGAAGAAACAGAGCGCTGGAATTTAATACACCCAGAAAGCAAACAACGGCAGTCACATTTGGAGAAATGTTTAAGCAAACATAGAGTACCAACCGTAGCAGTTTCGGACTACGTTAAAATGCTTTCTGAACAGATTGGCCCATATGTTCCCGGCCCATATTATGCATTGGGCACTGATGGGTTCGGGCGTAGCGATACTAGAGAAAATCTTCGTCACTTTTTCGAGATAGATAGATATTATATCACTCTTGCAGCAATAAGAGCCTTGGCAATAGAGGGCAAGGTGGATATATCAAAAGCGGAAAAAGCGATAGAAAAATATAATATAGATCCAGAAAAACCAAGTCCCATTACAGTATAACAAATGAGCACAATTAAAGACATTTTATTACCACACCTTGGGGAGGGAATTGAAACCGCTGTGGTCAGCGAAATATCTGTTTCGCTGGGCGACGTAATTAAACCAGAAGATACAATTTTGGTTCTTGAATCTGACAAAGCAACCATGGAGATACCCGCGGAGGTCAGCGGGGTAGTTAAAGATGTTTCAACCGAACCTGGAGCAGAGGTAAAAAGCGGAGATTTGTTGATAAAAGTGGAGCTGTCTAGTGATGAAGAGACGCAGGTAAAGGCTGATCCTAAAACTAAAGAGGGTACGGTCCTAGATGAAAAACCCGCGAAAATTAGACATCAAGAAATCATTCTTACCCCAATCAAAGAAGACATAAAGAAAGAGGGTGTTTATGCCAGCCCAGGCGTAAGACGCCTGTCACGTGAATTAGGAATTAACCTACAGTTTATAAATGGTTCAGGACATAAAGGACGTATTACAAAGGAAGACCTTCATGGTTATATAAAATTCCAAATGTCAACTTCGGGGGGCAGAATAGAACCAATTGCAGGAGAAATAGATTTTTCAATATGGGGTACAGTAGAAGTTCAAAAACTTACAAAAATTAAGCGCATTACCGGACAGCGGCTGCGGCAGGCCTGGCAATCAATACCCCACGTTACGCAATTTGATGAAGCGGATATCACTTCGTTGGAAGTCTTACGAAAAAAGCTTAAAGAAGAACATAAGAAAAACGGAATAAAAATCACTATGCTGCCGTTTTTAATGAAAGCCACCGTTTCTGCGTTAAAAGCATTTCCTTTATTTAATAGTTCATTAGATCATACTGGCGAAAACATTGTTATTAAAAAATATTTTCATATTGGTGTGGCTGTGGACACACCGGCCGGTCTATTGGTTCCTGTTATTAGAGACGTAGACCAGAAAAGTATTGTAGATATTTCTAAGGAGTTAATGGATGTAAGTGATCGCGCTAGAAATAAAAAACTTAAACCAGACGAAATGAAGGGTGGTACGTTTACAATTTCAAATCTTGGTGGAATAGGCGGTACTTTTTTTACACCAATCATCAACTCTCCAGAAGTAGCAATATTGGGCGTTTCTAGGAGCGATTATAAACAAATTAAAAATGGAAATAAATTTGAATCAAGACTAATTCTCCCGCTCTCCCTTTCATATGATCACCGGGTCATTGACGGTGTCGCTGGGGCTGCATTTATGTCTGAGCTTAGTACAGTTTTAGGCAACCTATCAAGCTTCAATAATTGATATAGGCGACATGCCAAAAAAAAAATACGAAGAAATTGTTGTTATTGGTGCTGGCCCTGGCGGTTATACGGCAGCTTTCAGAGCAGCAGATCTGGGCAAAAATGTTACTTTGGTTGATAAAGATCCAGTCCTAGGGGGCGTTTGTCTAAACCGGGGCTGTATTCCATCAAAAGCACTACTACATATTGCTAAAGTGATATCAGAAGTAGATCGTCTCTCAAAGATGGGTATCCGCTTTGGGAAACCTGAAATAGATATCAACCAAGTCCGTGACCATAAAGATAAGATCATAGCCCGCCTAAATAAAAGTATTGCGCAAATGGCAAAAGCAAGAAACGTAAATACAATTAAAGGTACGGCTTCATTTTTATCAAATTCAGAACTATCTATCAAAACCGAAAATGGCACCGAAAAAATTATTTTTGATAACTGTGTTATCGCTGCTGGGTCCAGAGCACTTATGCTTCCTGGCACCCCCAAAAACAATCCGAATATTTTAACTTCAAAAACAGCGCTTGAATTGAAAAACATTCCAGACACACTGCTTGTAATAGGCGGCGGTATCATTGGTCTCGAACTAGGACAGGTTTATGCAGTGCTTGGGTCCAATGTTACTGTGGTTGAGTTTCTGCCAACGCTTATTCCCGGGGTTGATAAGGATATTGTAAAACCATTATACCAAAAACTATCGAAACAATTCGATGATATTATTTTGTCCTCTAAAGTAATTAACATTACTGATAATGATAACGACACATTGCTTGTAACTATCGAAAATAAGGATGAGACCCTATGCAAGGAATTTGATAAGGTTCTAGTGGCCGTGGGTAGAAAACCAAACACAGATTTACTGAAAATAGAAAACACCGACATTGTTGTTGATGAGAACGGCTTTATCCCTGTTAATGAATACCAGCGTACAACTGTGGAAAATATTTATGCCATAGGTGATATCACAGGTAATCCAATGCTTGCTCACAAAGCCACTCATGAGGGGAAGGTGGCCGTAGAGGTGGCCGCAGGTCAACCAGCGGTTTTCGACGTTCAAGCAATTCCAAGCGTTGTATATACAGATCCAGAGATTGCTTGGGCAGGATTAACAGAAATCGAGGCTCAAGAAAAGGGCGTGGCATATAAAAAAGGAGAATTTCCCTGGGCTGCGAGTGGCCGCGCGATCGTTATTGGAGCAAGCCAAGGTAAAACAAAAATATTGTTTGAACCGAATAGTAATAAAATTCTAGGCGTCGGAATAGTCGGTAGTGGCGCAGGCGATCTGATATCTGAAGCGGTTCTAGCATTAGAAATGGGTGCTGATGCAGAGGATCTTTGTTTAACAATCCATCCGCACCCCACACTAAGCGAAACAGTAGGATTGGCCGCAGAGGTATTTACAGGGACAATTACAGATCTCTACCTACAGAAAAAGTGAAGAAGTAATGTCATCATTAAAACATATTATTAAACGTTTATTTTTCACTATGTATTGTATTGCGACGTTTGTTTTAATACCATTATCGGCCCAGGAAACAAATGACACCACCGCAGTTAAAGCAGATTCCACAGATATAAAAAAAACACTTTCAGAACTAATAAAGTCTTCACGTAAGATAGAAGGATTATTCACCTTTTTTCAAGACACGGTTAATGGGTCTGTGCAAATGCTGATAGAGAAAAACCAACTCAACAAGGAATACATACATTTTGTTCATACACTGGACGGTGTTGTAGACGTCGGACATTTTCGAGGTGCATACAAGACGAGTAAAATTTTTGAGATCAGAAAATATTTCAACCGCCTGGAATTTTTAACTATAAATACAGCTTATTATTTCGATCCTGAAAATCCATTAAGACGCGCTGAATCTGCTAATATAAATGCCGCCGTTTTAGTTGCCCTGGTAATTGTAGCAACCGATGATGAAACAGGAGCGATGCTCATTAAAGTTGATGACATGTTTCTTTCTGAGAGCCTATATCAGATCAAACCGGCACCCAAGCCAGAAGCAAAACCAGGCACCCGCTTTGCCTTGGGATCATTAAATAAGAAGAAATGTCAATATATAGCGCTTAATAATTACCCGCTTAATTCTGACGTTGTAATAAAATATGTATATGATAACCCCACCCCGACGAACCGCGGTGGGCCAGGAATCACGGATCCACGAGCAGTTCATGTGGTGATTCAACACAGTTTTATTGCAGTGCCGGAGAACGATTATACTCCTCGCTACGACGATCCTAGAGTAGGATATTTCATGACGCAAGTCACTGATTTGACATCTACAAGCAACACCCCCTATCGCGACCTTATCCACCGCTGGAATTTGATCAAGAAAGAACCATCTGCACCTATATCTGAGCCAGTGGAACCAATTGTATTTTGGATAGAAAACACAACACCAACGGAGTTTCGTCCAGCAGTAAAAGAGGGTGTTTTACGTTGGAACAGAGCATTTCGTTCCGCAGGATTTAAAAACGCTGTTCAGGTGAAAATTCAATCCGATGTTGCAGAATGGAACGCAGGGGATATTCGCTATAATGTGTTGCGTTGGACCTCATCCCCGAGACCACCATTTGGAGGCTATGGTCCTAGTTTTGTAAACCCGCGATCCGGTCAGATACTGGGAGCAGACATCATGCTGGAATTTGTTTATTTCACAAACCGTGTGAAGTATGATAAGCTATATGATGATGTATATGAAAAACAAGATTGGACAGAAAAATGTTTCGCAGGAGAGTATTTATACCAAGCCAATCAATTTGGATTTATATCAGCAACAATTTCTGGTTATAGTAAAGAAGTAAAAAAACGAATCGTTAATGAATCCCTGATCAGGTTAGTATTGCATGAAGTTGGCCACACCCTGGGCCTGAATCATAATTTTAAATCTAGCTACCTACATAATAATGAAATTGTACACAAAAAGGGCATTACGGAGGAAATGGGATTGACTAGTTCCGTAATGGAATATCCTGGAATTAATATTGCTCCCCCGGAAATTGAACAAGGAGAGTATTACACAACAACACCCGGCCCATATGATGTCTGGGCAATTGAATTTGGATATTCCACAGCGCTAGAAAGCGACGATCTGGAAGAAAGCAGGCTTAACGCAATTTTATCTCGTTCCACCTCCCCAAGCCTTGCGTTTGGAAACGATGCAGATGATATGCGCGCACCAGGCAAAGGAATTGATCCACAGGCCATGATTTATGATATGTCCAGCGACCCCATATCATATGCAAGCGACAGAGTTAAATTATCTAAATATTTATTGGATGACCTTGTTGTAAAATATTCTGATAGAGGAAATTCTTACCAGGCGCTTAGGGATGCATTTGCTATTTTATTAAAAGAACATGGTAACGCTTGCGGGGTTATATCTCGCCATATTGGGGGCGTATATGTAGACCGTGCATATGTTGGACAACGTGATTCGAACACACCATTTAGGGCGGTACCATATAATGAACAAAAAAGAGCAATGAATGCCCTAGATGCTTACCTTTTTTCCCCAATGGCTTTTGATTTTTCGGAATCAATTCTCAAGCGTTTACAGTCTCAACGCAGGGGATTTAACCACGCATCTAAAACCGAGGACCCAAAGATTCACGACCAAGTGATAGGAATACAAAAAAATATTTTGAATCAATTATTGCACCAGAATGTTTTAAAACGCATTACTGACAGTGGTCTTTATGGAAATAAATATAGCTTAGACGAATTTATGTCTGATCTTACTGTAGCTATATACAAAGATGATATGCGCGGCGAAGTAAACACGTTTCGACAAAACTTACAGACCGAATATACCCAACGATTGATTAATGTTATTAAGCCAGAACAAACCAGTGTTTATGGACACCACGCGCAGGCAGTCGCCTTTAAAAACCTGAATGATATTAGGAGCTATGTAAGAAAACAAACCGGAGTTTCATCAACAACGAAAACCCATAGAACGTATATAGACTATTTAGTACAAAAAGTTCTTGATAGCGATTAAAATGTTTTCCAAGTAACAAGTGGATGTTATTCTTATAGCCGCTATAACCGCTGATGGCTATATTGCCAGACACAGTAGTGAAGTGGTAGACTGGTCACTTGACTTACATTTGTTTAGAAAACAAACAATGGGTTATCCAGTGATAATGGGCTCTCAAACAAAGAAAACATTAGCAATGGATCTTGATGGTCGCGAAACTATTGTTGTACATCGGCACAATGATCCAGAAGAGATTCTCGGAAATTTATTTACTGATAAATGTTTTATTATTGGTGGCGGTAGAACATATACGCGGTTTGCTTCATACCTGACTCATTTATATCTTACAATCCACCCTCTTGTTTTTGGTGGAGGTGTTACCCTATTTCCCGATCTTAATGAGGAACTGGATCTTATTTTTATGCAAATGATATCCGTGGAAGGGAGAAAAGGGTTATACCAGTTTCAGTATAAAATTAATCGCCCAAACTAGTAGCAATATATTCTTTGACGTGTCTTTCTAGAATATCAAGCGGCACCGCACCGCTGCCAAGTACAGTATCGTGGAATTCTCGGATATCAAATTTTTCACCTAATTCTTCTTCTGCTAATGAACGCAACTCAAGAATACGCAACTCTCCTATTTTATATGCCAGCGCTTGACCGGGCCAAGCAATATAGCGATCAATCTCCACAACAATATCATTTTCAGTTTTCGCTGTATTATCGGCCATGAATTCAATTGCCCTTTCCCTGCTCCAGCCAAACGCATGCATACCTGTATCAACTACTAACCGGCAAGCGCGCCACATTTCATAAGTAAGTTGTCCAAATTTAGAATAAGGGTCTTTATAAAAACCCATTTCTTCGCCTAGTTTTTCAGCATATAATCCCCAACCTTCGCTGAAAGCAGTAAAGCCGCTGTGTTTGCGAAATTCAGGTACATCTTCAAGTTCCTGGGATATTGATATTTGTAAATGATGACCAGGTACCGCCTCATGCAAGGACAGCGCCTCCATTTCATATTTCGGACGAGTGTCCAGCTTATATGTGTTGGCCCAGAAAAACCCAGGCCGGCCAGCTTTGAGTGACCCACTATAGTAATATGCAGTAGGAGATGCTGGTGCCTGAAAGTCGGGTATTGGTTTGACGCCATAGGAAAGACGCGGCAGCGTTCCAAAAAGCTTGGTTAATTCAGGATCGGCCTTTTTACAAATAGTCCTGTAGCCATCTAAGAGATCTTCTGTGCTGTCGTAGTAGAAATCAGGATTTGTTCTTAGGTGGGTAATAAACTTTTTAAATGAACCCGTAAACCCAGACTCTTTAATTACTTTTTCCATTTCTGTGCGGATGCGAGCAACCTCACTTAGGCCAATAGAATGTATTTCAGATGGTGTTTTATTGGTTGTTGTATAATTCTTAACCTTAAAGGCATAAAATTCATCGCCATTAGGGAGACTGCTTGCGCTAATATTTTCACGTGCCCCAGGTAAATACTTTTCAGTGAAGAACTCAAAAAGCTTCTTATAAGAGGTAAAAACTTGATCTTTAACAATTGACCTTGCCCGTTCTTGATAATTGGTACGAATGGAATCAGGTAAGTTGCCAATGTCCTTTTCAAATGGTTCATAAAAAGGGCTGTTCTCTATATCGATCTGATATTGTACCAATATTTGATCTGGTACTTTATGCAGCACGATTTTTGGCTGCACAATATTTTCTTTAAGGCCCTCCTGCATTAAAGCAATGATTTGATCCGAATATTCTGGAAACAATAATAGGCGCGCAAGGTAGTTATTAAAATCCTCTTGGTTTCTAAATGGGGTTATATCCACTAAGTTGGGAAAATTGATCTGTACACCACCCATCTGGTCAATAGGCATGAGATAGTCTTTGAACGGGTGCGCTTCAATGTTTCTTGTAGTCCTTTTGTGGAAAAGATCATAGTTTAGTTTATCGTCAGGATCAAGCTGATCTCGGTTAATATTTTCTAATCTTCCAAGAATTATTTTGTTTTTGTGGTGGCGTCTTTGGACCGCCGCCAAACTCATATCTGCCAAGCGATCATTATATCGATAATCACCTAAATAGGTTGCTCTTGTTGGAAATTCCTGTAAACCCCACTCCCACACATCGTTAAATAAATTGTGAAGTTTTTCTGATTCTGTTTCTTGTTTAATCGAACAACTATTGAAAACAAAAAATACAGTAACAATCGTTAGTGAATATATATGCTTCAAACGTACCGGCAGGTATTTATTATTTTTTGACCCGCTTCTCTTTTACAATAGCAGATTTGATCTTGCCCCGCAGTACTTTGTTATCTAAGGTATTTATTTCGTCCATATTACCCTTAACCCCGGCCTTAACCAGCCTCACGATAAGCTGTTCTACATTCTCCTGCTCTCCGGGGCTTATTTCTGTTGGCGATGCCGGTTCGGCTGAAGCTTCTGGCATAGGCGGCCGCTCTAATGCACCACGTTTAATTTTTACCAACATTGCTTTAGTTTTGCCGCGTATAACTCTATCTGGGACGGCATTCAGCGGCTCTTCATTGCCATCTAAAGCTAAGTTTACGAGATAAGCTATCTGTTCTTCTTGGTTGCTAAACACTGGTTCACCTTCGGACTGTTGTTTTGAGGAAACTACAGCAGGGGCTTCAGATAGTGCTTTTTGCAGGTGTTCTGGTAGCGCGCCACCCTTACGTTTTGTCTGTACTAATGTTGCTTTGGCCAGGCCACGAGTTGGTTTATCCGGGATAGCATTTATTAGGTCCATGTTGCCATCCAAGCCAGCCTGCACCGCTTGAGCGATAGTAGCCTCCCTGCTTAAAGTTGGAGCCTGCACATCAGCACCGTTTTCATCCTGTTTTTCTTCTGTGGCTAGTTCATCAGGTATGAAGTAACCGAGATTTTCCAGTATTTTAGATTTTGTATTGGAAAAACCCCATAAGGATAAAAACGAGAATAACCCCTTGCTTATTCTCCGACATGTTACAGCCGTTCCATAAGGCTGTGGTTCCAAAGCGAAAGTAACATATTCTCTAAAGAAGGGATTGTATTTTAAATCGAATGATATTTCTTTGTTTTCATCAACAACTACAACTCTACTATGATAGAATGGCGACCAGCTGTTGGGGCGTAACAATAATCTGGCGCCTGGTACCAGCGAAAATTGGTCAAACGAAAATTGATGGACATAGCGTTGGGTATTTACATCTGGTAAAAGACGGGTAATTTGTGGAAACCACGATGCATAGCCATCCAAGGCCGTGAGGGGTTTCCATACAGCTGCTGGTGTTGATAAATATTCGTGACTGATGATTGATTCAGCATAGAACGGTCTATAAAATGATCTGATATTGCTCTGCGTTTCATGACTACTACTAGTATCCCATACAAATAGGATTAAAACAATCAGTACAGCAATTGTTGCTATAGTTAATAACATTTTAGTTTATTTTGATAGGCAGGATTTTACGGTTTATACCTGAATATTGGAACAACCACACTCTGCTTATAGTAAATTATTTTCTTAATAATCTTGTCTCCATCTGGAAACCAACCTAAAATAGATCAATACAATAATTTTCTAATTTAAAGTACAGCGTGTCTGGTTCTAAAAAGAAGATTTTAGGTAGGTATTTTGTTAGTGTTCTTGTCCTTGCTATTATTGCGCTAAGGATTTACCTGCATCACCCCATTCCCCAGTACAGCGGTGAAAAAACCCTACCCGGTCTTTCAACACCCGTTCATATATATACTGACCCCTATGGCGTGCCGCATGTTTTTGCTGAAAATGAATCAGATTTGTTTTTTGCAGCCGGATATATATCTGCTCGCGATCGTCTTTTTCAAATGTCTTTAGTTGCTTCGGCAAGCCGGGGTAATCTTGGAAAACTTTTTGGTGATAAATTTATTAAAGAGGATGTCTATTTGCGAACATGGGGTATCCCAAAAATCGCGGGACATATAGCTGAACAAATTGACGACGATATTATGGAAATCCTGGAAAGACTTTGTGCTGGGATTAATGCCAGGATCGATGAGTTAGATGGAAAGTACCCGGTTGAATTTAAATTATTAAGATCCGCACCCGTTCGCTGGAAACCAACGGACGTGATTGCCTATGGTAAATTAATGGCCCACGATTTACAGCAATCCTGGAAACCTGAAATACTATTCGGTGCTCTGGTACAATATTTCGGCCTCGAGAAACTTAATGAGCTGTTCCCGCTATACGAACCCTTTCGCCCCACCATAACTGAAGCTATAAACTATCCCCATGCGGATTTATTATTTTCTACACTTTGGGACCTGGAATACAATATACGTGATCTTACAGGTACAAACGGAACCAGCATTGGTTCCAATAGCTGGGTAATTTCAGGTACTCGCTCAGAAACAGGAAAACCAATGCTTGCCAACGATCCCCACTTAAAATTTACCCAGCCCGCCAAATGGTATGAAATGCATTTAAAAGGCGGACGTTTCGATGTCAGTGGCGCCTTTTTAGCCGGATTTCCCCTACCGGTTCTTGGACAGAACGCAGCTATGACTTGGGGTTTTACTAATATTATGGCAGACGATATCGATTTTTTTATCGAGAAAATTCATCCAAATGATCCAAACAAGTATCGCCATGGGGACAACTGGTTAGATATGGTTGTCAGAGAGGAAATCATTCCGCGTAAAAACGGTGGTGACACAACTATAGTGATCCGGGAAACACACCACGGGCCTGTCATTAGCGACATTCACCCATTACTAAAAAACGAGCAAAAAGTTGTCTCAATGGCTTGGACCGGAAACCAAATCACAGAAGAGATCAGCACTTTAATAAAAATTGGATTAGTAAATGACTGGGACGGTTTCACTGAAGTTGTAAAAAAATTCTCAGTACCGGGTCAAAACATTATTTTTGCTGATACCGCAGGTAATATAGGCTGGCGTGCAGCAGCGCTAATTCCAATTCGCAAGGACGGTGGCAGTTTATTGCCCCGGCCCGGATGGGATCCATCCTATGATTGGCAAGGATTTATACCGTTTGAAGAAATGCCGTTTCTATACAATCCTGATAAGGGGTACATCGCCACAGCAAACAATAAGATAGTAGATGATGATTATCCATATTATATATCAAATCAATGGGCCGAACCAAGCAGAATAGAACGGATTGAAGAATGGTTGAACTCCAAAGAAAAATTAACTGTGGAAGACATGAAAATACTGCAGAACGATTGGCTTTCTCCCTTTGCTAGAGAAGTGGTGCCAAACATTATACAATGGCTACCGCAGGACCTTAATGGGAACGAAAAAACAGCCCTAAATATTTTGAATGAATGGGATTATATCGAAGATAAAGAATCGGCAGCTGCTCTTATTTTTCACACAGTTTTAGATGAATTATTACACAATATTTATGAAGATGAGCTGGCAATGATCGATGATAAAGCTTTTGACGCCTTAGTACATTTTTCCATGTTACCTTACCGCAATATTCATTGGGTACTTGCAGAAGGCCAGTCAAGCTGGATCGACGATGTCACGACACCGGGCTATATTGAAACACGTACTGATATTGTCACTAAATCATTTAGCAATGCTGTCAAACGTATTGAGCGAGAAGTGGGCATCAACCCCGCTGTCTGGTCTTGGGGAGCGGTTCATACCTTAACGCATCCTCACCCGCTTGGGAAAATAAATATTTTTGATAAATTGTTTGGTTTTAACGTTGGTTCATTCAAGGCAGGAGGATCCTCAATGACCGTTAATAAAGGTGAATATGAGGTTTTACAGGCTTTCGATCAAAGTGTTGGCGCAAGTTTTAGGCGAATTGTCGATCTAAAGAACATGAATAACACACAGTTTGTTATCCCCACTGGACAATCGGGACAGCCAAACAGTCCCCATTATGATGATCAAGCAGCACTTTACAATGCGGGGAAATATAGAACCACCTGGTTTGATGAAGATTTCATTCGCAATAATAAACAATTCCACCATCTGGTGTTATTACCCAATTAATGATTCTATTTTTACTTGTATTTTTTCTGTTTATTGGTATTGTGTTAAACCATCTATATTTGTGGAAACCGCGCGACATGTCCTTATTTTACAATGGAAATAGACCGTTGTGGTTTGCCCATCGCGGCGCTTCAAGCACCGCCCCCGAAAACACCATATCAGCATTCACCCAAGCCGTGAAGAACGGCATGCCGGCGCTTGAGATTGACGTGGTTCGTACATCTGATGGTGTATTATTGTGCTCCCATAATTTTGATTTAGAGTGGAAAACAGATTCTAATGGTTATATTGATGAAATGTCTTACAATGAAATAAAAGATGCTAACACCGCTCTAAATTGGAATTCTAAAAAAGAAGGGCTGCCAAGATTAGAGAATGTGCTTAAGATAGTACCAAAACATGTAAGATTAAATATTGAAATTAAATCTCGATCATTTGATGATATATCGGCGGTCCGCGATGTAGTCGAATTGATCAAAGGGGAAGATTTCATAAACAGAACAATAATATCAAGTTTTAATCCCCTTGTTATTTGGTATGTAAAATGGATAAACCCGCACGTACGGACCGGTTTTTTATATAATAATCTGGATTATTTTTTCATGATCAACGTTGCTCATCCTGACTGCTTGCACATCACAGCTGAACTTGTTTCAGAAAATCTAGTCAAATTTGCTAAACAGCGGGGTTTTGCCTTAAACATCTGGACAGTGAATACCAAGCCAGCCATAGATTGGCTGATAGATTTAAAAGTTGATGGTATTATTACTGACCGGATAGAACTTTTACCAACGTAGAAACATTATGGATAAAATGATTAATTGGGGCATTTTAGGGTGTGGCAATATTGCCAATAAGTTTGCAACCGACTTACAAACGGTTTCAGGATCGGTGTTGCGTGCTGTAGCAGCTCAGGACCTCGATCGTGCTCAGAATTTTGCCAAAAAACATACTGTAGAAAGAGCATATAGTAACTACACTACTTTGGTTAATAACCCAGATCTGGACGTTATTTACGTGGCCACAACACATAATTTTCATTACGAGCATGCTGCACTTTGCTTAGCCGCCAACAAAGCTGTTTTGTGTGAAAAACCCATATGTGTTAATGCTCAAGAAGCACGAAAACTGGTAGAGCTCTCCAGAGAAAAGGACATATTTCTGATGGAAGCGATGTGGACCCGTTTTTTGCCTGCGGTCATTCGTTTGAAAAAAGACCTGGATAGTGGTATCATAGGAACCCCACAGTTGGTTCAGGCAGATTTTGGTATAACAAAACCGCAAGAAGCTGGTTCAAGATTTTATGAAAATAAACTCGCTGCCGGTGCGCTGCTAGACCTGGGTATTTATACCATAAATTTTGCAAATATTGTATTTGGATCCCACCCGGAAAGAATTAGTGGTTATGCCCAATTTACAAATCAAGGAGTGGATCAACTTTCGACCTATAATCTTTTATATTCGGAGGGCCGGCAAGCCCTGTTGAGCGCGGCAGTTGCACTGCCCACACCGCATCAGGCAAGAATATATGGGGACAAGGGTAGAATTGTGATAGATGACTTTTATCATCCACAGCAATATCAGATTATCCTGAACGGCAAAAAACCACAACAGGTAGACGAAATTTTTGATGGTTTCGGTTATCTGTATGAGGCTAGGGAAGTTCAGCAGTGTTTGCTTGGTGGAAAAACTGAAAGCATGATATGTTCACTTGATGAAACAGTAGCAATTATGCAGGTTATGGATGATTTACGGAAACAGTGGGGTCTCAGGTATCCAAATGAAAATTAAATAATGATTCGTAAAGTATTATTAGCACTATTTTTCGTAACTATGAATGCGCAGGAAAATAAGGTAATCAGTAAGCTCGAAACGATTGATATAAAATCTCGATCTAGAAAAATTGTCTACAAAGGAGCAGAACATTTTGAAGCACCAAATTGGAGTTTGGACGGTAAATATTTTATCTTTAATCAGAAAGGCAGCCTGTATAAGCTGCCTTTGAAGTCATCAGCACCACAGTTAATTGATACTGATTTCGCTGATCGATGTAATAACGATCATGGAATTTCACCCCAGGGAGATAAATTGGTGATAAGCCATTCCAATAATATGTCTGGAAAATCCCTAATTTATACATTACCGATTAATGGTGGTACACCTAGACTTATTACAGAAAAGGGACCTTCTTACTGGCACGGTTGGTCCCCAGACGGTAAAACGCTTGCCTATTGTGCCGCAAGAAATAATAATTATGACGTATATACTATTTCCATTAAAGGAGGTAAAGAAAAACGCCTGACCAATACACCCGGTCTTGATGATGGCCCAGATTATTCACCTGATGGCAATTATATTTATTTTAACTCGGTCCGGACCGGGACAATGAAGATCTGGCGTATGGACGCCAATGGGTCCAATCAGCAGCAAATTACGTTTGACAAATATAACGATTGGTTTCCTCACCCGTCACCGGATGGAAAATGGGTTGTATTTTTAAGTTATATTGATGAAGTGGACCCAGGTGCGCACCCGCCATTTAAACAAGTTATGCTGCGGATGATGAATACAGACGGAGGAGAACTGCTCGTGCTAACGGAATTATTTGGCGGTCAAGGCACTATTAATGTACCATCCTGGTCGCCAGACAGTCAACGCATAGCGTTTGTCAGCTATGAATTAATAGAATGATTTTTCACATACAATTTAGTGCTTGAAGCATCGTCTGCCTGTAAATACCATTATGATGTCATGCTCATCGCAGGCAGTAATCACTTCTTGATCACGAATAGATCCACCCGGTTGAATTACGGCCCTGATGCCGGTATTGGCAATTTTATCGATGCTATCGCGGAACGGGAAAAACGCATCAGAACATAGAATACTATTATCTAGTCTTTTACCAGATTTTTTCAAAGCAATATTTACTGCATCCACGCGACTTGCCTGTCCAGCGCCTATACCAATAGTTTCGTTATCCTTCGCCAATAATATTGCGTTTGACTTCACGTGTTTTAATACCTTCCAGCCAAAAAGCATCGTTTTCATTTCACTGTCTGAAGGAAAAGCTTTGGTTACAGTTCTTAATTCATCTATGGTCAATACACTGGTGTCTATATCTTGCACAAGAACACCACCATCTATATTGCGAACTTCCAATTTATTTTCCCGCGCAGTGACCTCACCCACCTCCAAAACCCGTAAATTTTTCTTTTTTAATAGAATAGATAAAGCTTTGTCTTCAAATGAAGGCGCTAAAACAATTTCAATAAACACACTACTTATAGCTTCCGCCACAGCAACAGTACAGGTCCTGTTTAAAGCAATAATACCACCGAAGGCAGAAAGACTATCGGTGTTGAAAGCCCGGGTATAAACATCAGTCAATTCGTCACCAATCGCCACGCCGCAAGGGTTGGCATGCTTTACAATAACACAGGCTGTTTGGTCAAATTCCTTGAGACAGCTCAAGGCTGCATCTGCGTCCATGATATTATTGTATGAAAGCTGCTTACCCTGGTGAATTTTTGCGTTCAGGATATTTTTTGAACGGTCGGTAGGATCCTGATAGGCCGCTGCTGATTGGTGGGGGTTTTCGCCATAACGCATTGCAGAGTGCTTGTTGTAGGTTAAAGAAAGGTCATCCGATAATTTCTCATCTTTCAAGTAATTATGAATAATAGTATCATATTGTGCAGTATGTCCAAATGCCTTCACAGATAACTTTTTACGTGTTTCAAAACTGATTTCCACAAACTCACTTAGCTCATCGATTATATTTTGGTAGTCATATGGATCGACGATTACAGTGACCCAACCCGCGTTTTTAGCGGCACTACGAATCATTGTTGGCCCGCCAATATCCACACTGTCCATCACCGTCATCAAATCACAGTCAGCCCGAGCGATCATCATAGAAAACGGATAAAGATTGCATACTACAAGATCAATCCACCCGATGTTGTTGGCCTCTGCGTCATCTGCGTGTTTATCCCGAAGACCTAGAATGCCCCCTCCAACCAGCGGGTTAATTGTTTTTACTCTTCCATCCATTATTTCTGGGAATCCAGTATAGGTACTTATACCTGTTACTTGTAAACCAGCATCACCCAATGTTTTTGCTGTGCCACCGGTTGATATAATTTCAACACCATGCTGATTTAGCGATTCAGCCAGATCCACGATTCCTGTTTTATCAAAAACAGATAACAAGGCCCGTTGGATCTTTACTTTTTGTTTATTCAAATGGATCGGACGACCTGTTGTTTCAATTTAGTATTTATTACAATGAATGAGACAATATTCACGGTAGGTTAGGTTTGTCAATTCTGAATTTCATGAAATCCAAAAACCCAACGTCTTCTTCCGAATACTCTGTGTTGGCGAATGTAAAATAAAGATCATGTATTCCTTCAGACTTTATTAATGGTATTGTCACGATTTGATATCCTGATAAAAACTCTGATTCAGGGACAGTGATACTTGTTTGCCCGATCATATTACTATTAATACTATCTAATTGTATAATCATATTGCCACCAAAATGCATGCCAAATCCAGCACCCAAACCACATTCTAATGATGTAATCCCAGTGAAATCAATCGCATCAAATTTGATGTAAGAATTATTTTTCATACCCAATACAAATTTTACATTACCAGAAAGCCCCATCGTCTCAAGATATTTATTTGGTACTAGAAAAGTGTTTATTTTAGAACTGGCCTCCGAAAAATTTTCAAACTCCATTATTGGTGGTGATAATATTATTAAAGATTCAGTCCTTGCCGGGGGCAAACCGTTTGCACCCCTATCCGTATAACTGGCTATTAGGATATATTTTCCAGGATTGTTGTCTCCGGCATGGTCTACAGGAGTATAACCGCCTTTTACCGGGTAGCGTTTCGCGACGGGCGGATCCCCCAGAGAAAGAATATATTTTACCATTTCTCCTGCTTCATCCAAATTATATTGGGGATGGGCCGCCATACTTGTTTTTCCCCACACTCCGCCACTGCCATTAATGATCCTTTTCGCTAATAGTTCTACAGCATTTTCTTGTTCTTTATAGCGTGCGGCAATATCAAAATATTTAGGTCCGGCAGAATTTTTTTTAATCGAGTGACATTTACGGCAATCTGCATCCTTTATTAGATCTAGGCCGGTAAAGTATTGTAGTTTATGCTGAATATTTTTGTGGTTCGTTTGTATCTGGGTCAAGTCAAAACCTTCTGACAAGTAATCAATAGTTACAACAATATCGCGATCCTTTATTTTATCATCTTCAGCATCACTAACAACTACAGAATATTGAAATGGCGTGTCGTTCCAGTAAAAAGAACTATTCCCAACAATATTCCATTCCACAATAGGGTTTTCGTTGCCAACAAGAATTTCCTTTTTGGCAACACCAATATTTCCGTGATCATCTTTTACTGTCAGCGAAATGTTGTAAATACCGGGTTCATTAAATACATACTGAGGATTAATATTATGTGATTGGATACTGTCATTTGTAAACGACCAGTTATATACCAAATTATCTTTATCTAAATCTATTGATCCAGCAGCTGAAAATTGTACAGCGTGCGGCACCCCACCCACAGTTTTGTCAGCGTATATGTTGGCCCGGGGCGCCCGATTACCAGACTCATAATGAATACGGAGCAAGCGAGCGTCCCTATTCTTGGTATACCACGTGGTTCCATATTCCAATACATATAACGCACCATCTTTCCACATGATCATATCGATGGGATTATGAAATTTTTCACCAGGCAGAAAGGGCTCTAATGTTACAAAATCACCAGTAGCATTCATTTTCACAGCCATGATCCAGCCACGCATCCAATCATAAATGAATAGTTTTTTGTCATAATATTTCGGAAAGTTGTTTCTAGTGTTTTTATAGTCATCAAAATAATAAACTAATCCGGCCATGGCGTTGCGACCACCTACTCCCAACAGAGGAAAATCCGGTGATTCCACATATGGATACCAGATAAAAGCTGGTTGTGCCACAGGTAGATCTTTTAATCCTGTGTTATGGGGTGAATCATTAATGGGCGCTGAGGGGTTATATTTTTTACTGGCCACACTATTTGCAAAAAGGAATCGGTTATATGGTTTATTATCCCCCACAAAAAGTGGCCAGCCAAAGTTGCCCGGTTCACGAGCCTGATTGACCTCATCATATCCTTTGGGACCGCGCGCTAGTCTATCTTCACCAGCATCAGGGCCAATATCCCCCCAATATAAAAATTCAGTATGCCAATCAATGTGAATTCGAAATGGATTACGACACCCCATTGTATATATTTCAGGCCGAGTACCTGCTGTGCCCGGAGGAAAAAGATTACCATTAGGTATACTATAGGTTCCATCGGGCCTTGGCCGGATCCGTAAGATCTTACCCCGTAGATCATTTGGGTTTGATGATGACCGCCGCGCATCCCACGCAGCCCTATCCGATCGTTCATCGATTGGCGCGTAGCCATCGGAAGCGAACGGATTTGTATTATCCCCCACTGATATATAAAGGTTTTCTTGGGAATCAAACTCCAGCGACCCACCAGAATGACAGCACTCAGTCCGCTGTACCGGTATTTCTAAAAGAACTTTTTCAGATGAAAGATCTAGCATTTCATTGCGAAGCATGAACCGGGATACATGTTGTTTTGACTCCGAGCCAATTGGCGAGTAAAAAAGGTATATCCAATTATTTTTGTCATAATCAGGATCAAGAGCAATCCCCAACAGGCCATCTTCATGCTGGTGATGAACCGGTATTGTAGCTATAGTTTTGGTATTTTTTTCTGCGGGGTAGTGAATTTTTATAGCGCCCTTGCGCTCGATGAAAATAATGCGTCCATCACTAAAAATATCCAACTCCATAGGTTCATCGAATTCTTGATCTAAAACTGTTATTACAAACCGATTTTCTTCCGGCTTTGCTTTGGAGTAATCTAAATCATCACCGCCCATAACCCACTTAATTCCAGCATGAAGGTGCTGCAAGAACAACTCTTCCCGGTAGGTTTCTTTTGTATGCCCAGAGCCAGTATAAAATGCGCGACCTCCATCATATGTATGGTACCAGGCCATGGGGTGGTTTTTTCCATTGGTTCCACCCTCGTAAGTAGACTCATCAATCTTTAACAAAATATTCACATCCGGGCTGAGGTTTTTATAATTATACCACTCATCCCTTCTTCGCCAACGATCCGGAAGCTTGATAGTCGCCGGATGTGTTTTATTTGTCACAATTAGTTCAGCTTCCTGAATCTTTGGGTGACTATCAAAATATGCGCCAACCATTTTTCCATACCAAGGCCATTTGTATTCGGTATCTGCAGCGGAATGGATCCCGATCCAACCTCCGCCAGCCTGGATATAACGTTCAAAGTGATCCTGTTGGGTATTATTGAGAATATCCCCTGTTGTATTGAGAAAAATTACTGCCCTGTAATTATCCAAAACTTTGGTGGTGAAATCGTTAGCATTTTCAGTGTGGTTTACCATAAATCCGTGTTTTTGTCCCAGCAACCTAATTGCCTCAACACCTGTTTTTATGGATTTGTGTCGAAAACCCGCAGTTTTTGAGAAAATTAACACACCCGACCCCTGTTTTATATCTGGCCGGCAGGAATAAAAAGAAAACACCAGAATAAACGACACATATTTATATATTTCTTTTTTGATCATTTACTATTTATTGGCAATCATTTCGATGGCTTCAATGAACGCCGCTCCCTCCAATTGTTGCACCTTTGTTTTTAGTGATTCGACGGTATCATCTGTAGCCACAGTACATTTTTTCTGGATCAATATAGGCCCGGCGTCCACTTCTTCGGTTACAAAATGTATTGTACACCCCGTTTCCATATCACCGTTCCGCAACACTATTTCGTGAACATTGGTATCTATCCCCCCGGCGTATTTTGGTAAAAGCGACGGATGTACGTTCAGTATTCGATCTTGCCATATTCGGCAATATTCTGCGCTCAGAATTCGCATATAACCGATGAGTAACACGAGCTCAGCTTCATGTTGATGTAATGCTGCTGTTATTTCTCGATCAAATTCATCCCTTGTTTTTCCTTTATGGGAAACAAAAACATCCGGGACATTATGATCTCTTGCACGCTCTAAAATGTATGCATTTTCCCTGTTTGAAATCACTACCGCAACCTCTGCATCCAACGCGTCGTTTTGAATTGCATCTAGTATGGCTTGTAGATCAGTGCCTTTGGTGGAGCCAAGAACACCAAGCCTAATCATCGCAATGATTTCATCTGGTCAACCCGTTTTTGCACCAACGCGTCTGTTCCAATATCTGCGCGGTGAAATAACGGTCCACCCACGGCGGAAATTTCCTTTTCTGCTATTTTTTCTGCTGCAGAAATAGATTCTGCTATACCAACAACTGCAACGGTCCGACTTCCCGCTTCTATAAGTTTTCCATTATGTACATCTACCGATGCGTAAAATAAGCTATCGGGGTTTTCAATATTTGAAAGATCAATAGATTCACCTTTTACGGGATTATCGGGATAGCCTTCCGGTACAGCATATTTACATACGGTAGCCTTGTTTTTGAAGCGCACGTCAACCTGATTCAGTCTACCATCTGCAATACCATTGCAAATTTCAATAAAATCAGACTCTAAAAGCGAAAGTACATTCATGGCTTCAGGGTCCCCAAAGCGGGCATTGTACTCAATTAATTTTACACCATCTGCTGTAGTAATGAATCCGCCATAAAGCACACCCTTGTATCCGTCACCAAATTTGTTTTTTAATGCTTTTGCGGTGGCTATATTGATTTCATGAGCTTGATTAACATCATATTTTGTCAGAAAAGGCAGGGAGTGGTCACCGTCGGAATAGGTTCCCATACCACCCGTGTTGGGACCAGTATCACCTTCATAGGCACGCTTATGATCTTGTACTGCAGGCATATGTTTGAGGTTTTCCCCATCACAAAAACTCATTAGTGAGAATTCCTGGCCGATGAGTTTTTCCTCAAGCACAAAAACACCGCCTTTTTCTACTAGTTCCTGACAATAGATTTTTGCATCATCGTGTGAATGAAGATGATCACCCGACACCTTGACTCCCTTACCTCCAGCCAGCCCATCGTATTTTACCACAAAGTTTTCACCTAGTTCGCTCAAAAATTCTACCACCCCACCCAAAGATGAAAATGTTTTGTATTTGGGGCAGGCAGAAATATTGTATTCGGTGAGCAAGTCGCGAGTAAAAGCTTTTGATGTTTCTATCTGGGCCAGATCTTTCCTTGGACCTACTACCCTAACGTCCATATCCCAAAGAGCATCAGCTGCACCGATAGCCAATGGATTTTCAGGACCAATAATTGCCAGATCAACCGCTCTTTTCTTGGCGTAGCTGGTTATTGTGTGTGTATCATTAATGTTCGCAACTGTAAGATCGGCACAAAGTTCTGCGATACCTGGATTTACATTAGATCCCAGACAGAATATTTCTTTATCTTTTGGCGATCGCTCGATCGCTCGTACAATTGCATGTTCTCTGGCGCCAGAGCCAACAACCAATATATTCATATTACATTTAGTAACTGTTGCGGTCGTTTATACGCATCATTTCCAGCTCCTGAATTTTTTCATTATTCATCTCACTGGTAATGTAATGTTTATCGAAACAAGCCATACAGGGTCGATCAATATGATGATCGCCTTTGCGCATAACTGCTTCTGCCAGATCCTCAATCTCTTGGTAAAGCAGTAAATCTACCTCCAGATATTGCTTGATCTCATCCATGGTTTTGTTGCTGGCGATTAGTTCTGCGCGAGTGGGTATGTCCACTCCATAAAAACAAGGCGATTGTACTGGTGGACAAGCCACCGCAAAGTATACTTCAGTTGCGCCAAAATCTCTTAACATGCGTACAATCTCACGGGAAGTATTTCCACGAACAATACTGTCATCAACAATCATTGCTTTTTTCCCAGCGATTTCTGTGACCTGAGGAGTCAATTTATAGCTCAAAGATTTCTTACGGACTTTTTGTCCGGGCATAATAAACGTACGCCCGATAAAAGGATTTTTATATAACCCTTCTGAATAGCGGACACCCAGCGCTGTAGCCATTGAAAGTGCAGCAGTATTTGCAGTGCTCGGTGCTGGAATAATGATATCAGGAATTTTATCAGGGTATGTTTTTTTCCATCTTTCAGCCAGGTTTTGTCCCATTCGCAGTCGTGCACGGTACACACTCACATCATTCAGGGTGGCGTCCGGCCGAGCAAAGTAAACGTATTCAAAGATACAGGGGTTAAATGACTTTTTCGCTAATCGTTTACTGAATACCTTGCCTTGCTCGCTTATATAAATTAATTCGCCCGGTAATACGTTTCCTTCTGGTTCAAATCCCAGGTGGTAAAACATGGTATTCTCGGAGGCAATGATATAATCATGACCACCGTTGCCATTGGACCTTATTCCTTTAACCAGTGGCCTGATACCCTGAGGATCCCGGAAAGCAACCAAACCTTTACCGATAATTAACGCCACAACAGAATAGGCACCTTGTATATGTTCGTAGATCTTTTCTAGCGCAGAGCACAGCCTATCGAAAAATTCTTTATCGTTGAGATGTTGATTTTTATAATGCAGTAGATCAGCGAAGAAATGTAGCAACACTTCTGTATCACTATTTGTGTTTAAATAACGGGATTCGTTGCTGGTGATATTTTTTGCAAGTTCTTTATAGTTAGTCAAGTTTCCATTATGTGCCAAAGCGATACCATAGGGAACAGATGTCCAAAATGGTTGTATCTCACCATGGCCAAAACCGCCATGTGTAGGATATCGGGTGTGAGCGATGCCGATATTTCCTTTCAAGTGCTTGATTTTCTTTTCCGTAAATATATCACGTACCAGCCCCATACCTTTCGTTTTGTGCATATGATTTTTATAAGTGGTGATTCCCGCGGCATCCTGACCACGATGCTGTAAATGGATTAAGCTGTCGTAGAGCTCTGCTGCTACTGGTTTATGAGAATATATTCCTGCCAGCCCGCACATTATTTTAGCCGCGCCAGCTCAGGGGCTAACCCTGTATAATTTTCCGGCGTCAATTTCAGTAAACTCTTTTTGTCATCTGTAGTAATATTTAGATCGGAAATTAATTTATGAATTGTTTCCTGATCAACATAGCTACCCCGCGTCAGTTTTTTCAATTTATTATAAGCGTCAGGGTGTCCATTTTTTCTCAATATTGTTTGTATTGCCTCCGTTAATACTTCCCAATGTTTATCTAATTCAGCCCGCATATTTTCTTGATTAATGGTAATTCGATCAATGCCCTTGATCAAATTGTTTAAGCCAATAAAACTGTGCCCCAGGGCTACACCCTGATTTCTGACTACAGTGCTGCCGGATAAATCACGCTGCATGCGGGAGACTGTCAGTTTGTTGGCGAGATGATTCAGCACGGCATTAGCTAGACCACAATTTCCTTCGGCATTTTCAAAATAGATGGGGTTTATTTTATGCGGCATAGTAGATGATCCGGTCTCGCCAGTTATCTTTTTCTGCCCCAGAATAGCGCGGCTGATATATAACCACATATCTCGGGTAAAGTCAATCAGAATGGTATTGATGCGAGTGAGAATATGATAACTTTCTGCCAGAGAATCATGTGGCTCGATCTGAGTAGTCACCGGGTTAGGGTCCAAGCCAAATCGTTTTATAAAACGATTGGAAAAACGGATCCAATCTATTCCTGGATAAGCGACTGTATGGGCAGCCCAGGTACCAGTAGCACCGCTGATTTTTCCTTGCAACCGTTGTTCTTTTAACATGGCGGCCTGTCTATTCATGCGGCGCAGGAAGACAGTCATTTCTTTACCGAATGTGGTGGGCGTAGCCGCCTGGCCGTGGGTTAGGGACAGCATAGCTGCAGAACTGTACAGACGGCTTAATTTTTTAATTTCTTTTTGTAGGGTATTTAACATCGGCAGGTAAACATATTTTATTCCATCCTGCCACATTAAGCTATAGGCGATATTATTTACGTCTTCGGATGTAAGTGCAAAATGTACCCAGGGAATGAATTTGCTTATATTGATTTTATGTAATTTTTCACCAAAGTACTGCTCTATTGCTTTTACATCATGATTTGTTTGAGTTTCAATTTTTTTAATACGCCGCGCCGCTCTCGAATCAAATTTCTCATATAATTTTCTTAATGTTATTTGTATTGTATTAGGTATTGGTGGTAAGGCAGCAATCTTTTTTTCATTGCTCAAAGCGATCAGATATTCAACTTCTACCTGCAGGCGGTAGCGCATTAGCGCTGATTCAGAGAAGTAATGTGATAAGACTGCAACGTCCTTACTATAACGGCCATCCAGGGGCGATATACTATTCAGTTGATCAGGCACCAAAGATCCGTTTCACTGCCAAGGCACAATTACCGGGGTCGATTACTGTGAGCACCGGCGTATTGCTAGGCATTTGGAGAGTAGAGTGGATATTAACAAGCATATCGGTTTTATCTGAAAAAGGAGGGCAGGCTAAAGTTGGGAAGACTGAATTGGCAGCCACAAACCCGGACAAGGCATTGGAGCGGCCGGCAATAGTGATATAGACCAGATCTTTTTCATTCTTATTGCTATCCAGGATGTCCAAAACTTTACGCGGCTCCTTGTGTGCGGAGGCGGCATGTTGTTCCCATTGTATCCCGTAGGCATCCAGTTTATCGGTAATTTTCTTGGCGTGGTGCTCATCAGATGTTGAACCCATAATAATAACTGTTTTCATTTATAAGTATTCCTGCAGGTTTGAGACAATTCTTTCCAATATTGTTTCACCAACAGGCGGCAGCGGGAATTGTTCGCCACTTATAGTTTCATACAGATAGATATATCGGCTTGATAACTCTATAACGAGATCAGCCGGCGCAGGCGGCAGCTCGGCATCATTGTAGGGATCGCAATGTTCAACGAACCACAACCGCAAGAATTCTTTATCGATGTTTTGCGGCTCCTCTCCTGCTGCCATTCGTGTTTCGTATGATTCATTGATCCAGTAACGACTTGAGTCTGGTGTGTGGATTTCATCAATCAGAACAATATTACCATCTTCATCGCGCCCCATTTCATATTTAGTATCCACGAGAACCATACCATGCTTTGCTGTTTGTTGCTGGCCAAAGGTAAAAAGTTCTAATGCTATTGTGCTGCAATATTCCCAGTCTTCCTGAGTCATCCATCCTTCGCTTACAATTTCTTCCGGTGTAATGGGTCGGTCGTGGTGTTCGTCTTTCGTGGTGGGAGTTAGCATATTTTCTTTCAACTTCTGGTTTTTAATCAGTCCTTCGGGGAGGGTATTGCCACAATATTCTCGATCGCCATTATTATATACTGTCCATAGTGAGGTGCTGGTGCTGCCGGTGATATAGCCACGCACGACAAATTCAATGGGGAATACGGCACACTTTTTGGCAACAATTACATTGGGGTCCGGTGTGGCGATTAAATGATTTGGAATAATATTTTCTGTCTGGTTAAACCACCAGACACTGGTTTGGTTCAAGACCTGGCCTTTAAATGGAATGGCCGCCAGCACTCGATCAAAGGCGCTTTGGCGGTCTGTAGTAATAAGGACAATTTTATCATCCAGGTCATATTGATCGCGGACTTTCCCCGTTTTTTTCATGCCGGCAGGGAGCGTTGTCTTGGTTAAACAATTGTCCAATTCTGAAGCTATGCGGTCCCGATAACCATTATCCATATTTATAGCAATTCTGTGAAAAGGGGTTGTATAAAATGTGGTTATCCAAAACTTGTTGGATAGCCGTATCAAAGTTACCACTGTTTACTGTTATGTTCCACAGGACTCCATGGCGAATTTCACGTATGCCTTCGATGGCAAACCGGTTGGTCAGAGATTGCTGTTTTTGTCTACCCAGCATATCCTCTTTTTGCCGTACGAGAAAGGCTGCGCTATTATCATTGGGTGTAAGATCAGTAATGAATTCTTTATTATTATTGAATAATTCTCCGCTTTCTATTAATTCATTCTGCAACGTACTGGTTTTATTTTCGGTTATGATCTCCCAGTGGGTCATGCGCTGCACATAGACCGGTATATTTAAATGGGTCAGGGCGTTATGGACTGATATTGCTTCATTATCAGTTATGATCATGTTCACCAACCACTCAACATTCTCAGAATGTGAGGAATATTGTTGAATAGAGTATTTCTGTGGTTCATAGTCTATGGGTAATATTTCAGAGCTTCGGCCATCTTTTATGTATTCTGCCATAGATGTGAAAATTGCATCACCATTAGGCGTCCGCTCCGGGTGCGGCATTATGGCCATTACATTGCCTGCAGGATTACAGACTGCGGCCGAGTTATACGCTGAGCCGTTTGGATTAATCGGAAACTCGTTGATGATGTTGCCACTATCATCACAGTAACGAAGAGGCATTTGATTATTGTTGATTAGGGTAGTAAGTAAATCATCTGGTATAATAAATCGACCTTCCGCATGGGCGAAGGGAATACGGATAGACTCACCAGTTTCTAAATGTCTAGTAAAGGCTGTTTGGTTTGGCTCCACAGCACAGGTAAGATTTGCCCAGGAATTGTAGTAGCCAGTACCAAGAACACGCCCATTTATTACTCGTTTGTTATCCGTTAGAGCAGCGCAAAGGGCATAATTCTTTACGCCGGGGACCAAACCAGATTCAATTAATATTTGCGCTCCGTTGCAGATGCCCAATACAGGCTTCCCCTTTTCGCTCTCAGCCTTGATTACATTGATAACTGGATCCAGGGAGGCGATTACACCAGCTCTGGATCTGTCTTCGTATGAAAAACCACCTATTATTATATATCCAGCGCAGTTGGTCAATTTTTCATGAGCTTCATTCCACAAAAATTCTACCGGATTAAGCCCCGCCCGACGGCACGCCATAAATGTTTCCCGCTCCGTGTTGGATCCAGGGAATTGGACAATGGCTATATCAACACTCATTAAATAATGTTCACTTGATTTTTGTCCTCAACCACAAAGCCAATTTCATGTGCATCTATTATTTGCTTGATATTATTTGCTTGCCCAGGGGCAGCGATAATGACCATACCAATACCCATATTGAAAGTACGGTACATTTCATCTTCATCTATATTGCCGATAGATTGTATTACATCAAATATGGGCAATAATGGCCAGGAATGTTTTTGGAGCTCAACACCAAACACTTTTGGTAAAATCCGGGGAATGTTTTCCACCAATCCACCGCCAGTGATATGAGCAACCCCTTTTACATCAATGCCATTACCCAATACGGCGAACAAATGGTTGGTATAATTAATGTGGGGTTCAAGTAAGGTGAGACCCACTGATTTTTCCAATTCTGGAATAATATCATCCACAGTGTAGCCGCTGATATCGAATAGGAGTTTCCGGGCTAGAGAGTAACCATTTGTGTGAAGACCACTTGAGGGTAACCCCAGTACCACATCGCCGGGCTCAATACCTTCACCAGTGATGATCTTATCTCTTTCCACCACACCGGTTATGACACCCACAAGATCATGCTCACCAGGCTTGTAGGTATCGGGCATTTCAGCCATTTCACCACCTACGAGGGATACCCCAGTATCCCGACATGCTCGCACCATCCCGGATACAATTTCTTCAATGGTCTCTGGTTTCAGTTTATCATTGGCAATGTAATCCAAAAAAGTGAGCGGTCGGGCTCCCATAACCAAAATATCATTGGCGCAGGCGCTCAATAGATCGACACCGATGGTGTTGAACTTGCCCAACATGCGAGCGATGATGGTTTTGGTACCGACACCGTCAATACTTTGAACCAAGACCGGATTTTTGTAATCATTTAGTATAGATTTAAGATCATAGAGTGAACCAAAACTGCCCAATCCCGTGAGCACATTGGCTGTAAAGGTTGACTGCACCCCTTTCTTGATGCGCTCTACCGCTTCGTTGCCTGCGTCGATGTCTACACCGGCTGATTTATAATCTATTTTATTTTGGGGTATAATATTTTCCATCGCTCCACAAATAAGAACCGGTACCCAGGGCGATGCAATCATTTTTATCATTATGCATTTCCATACGACAAACGGTGACTCTCTTTCCAGCCCGGATTACCCGCCCTGTGGTTGTAAATTTTGTACCCCTCCCCGGCAATAAATAATCTACCCGCATGTCAATTGTACCCATACGACCAATTCGTTTTTTCAGATAATCGGCAGTCAGGTTTTTTTCCCTTGAAATAAAGTTTCCTACGGCTACCAATCCCCCGACAGAATCCAGAATTGTAGCTGTCACACCGCCGTGCAGAGATTCTTGAACTATATTACCCACCAGGTCATTGTTCCAATCCAAAACCATTTCTACGTCCGGGTAATCAAACTTTGATACCTTGATGCCCAATAATTTGAGAAAGGGAACTTCATTGATGAAACGTTCCTTGATAATTTTGAATACAATTTTTTGGGTTATTTTTTCTATCATCTATGAATCCACTTTATTTTAGTTTATCACGCAATCCATTTGTCCAACAATCTTTTGCCCTGGCCAGCGGCATGTGGATTACGTTACCAAATACCATTACCTGGTGTGCAGTAGTTCTGCCCAGTTTTGTAACGGGAATTCCATAGCCTAACATTATAGAAATAATCACCGGAATATTGATATTATCTGTCTCCAATAGGAAACCGCCGGTCTGAGAGAACAACCATTGATCGGTGCGCATGTCCTGTTCTATTTTAATTTCAAAACCAATCTCGTTTTCAAATGACATTTCTGCCAGCGCTACAGCTAATCCACCATCACTAATATCGTGGGCAGCGCGCACAAGACCGGCATCGATTACATCGGTAAGACCCCATATTTCTGCCTCGACACCAGCCAAAACAGGTTTAGGGATATTCCTCCCCAATTCATTAAATAGCGCATAATACGCACTGCCACCTAATTCATTTTTTCTTTCACCAATCAACATTATTTCGGAATCCACTTCCTTGAATCCACTGGTGATTGCCTTATTCACATCAGCCACCTTACCCAAACAGCTAACAATTGGACTGGGAGGTATGGCGCCTCTTTTTGATTCGTTATAAAAACTTACATTCCCGGCAATAATAGGTACGGGATGATCGCGATTGCTTTTAAGGTGGATTCCCTTACAGGCATCGGCTACCCCGCGAGTTGCTTCTACAAATTCCCACATTTGCTCCGGGTTTTCCGGGTTACCAAAGCAGAGACAATCGCTCATTGCGTGGGGCGTGGCTCCTGTCGCAGCGACATTACGCATGGCTTCGACTACGGCATTTACACCGCACCAGTAGGGGTCGATCTTGCCGTATAAAGGGTTGTGATCCGTAGCGTGGGCAATGCCGATGTGGCGGATTTCCTCAGGATATTTTTCATCATTGAACGGCGCCAGCACTCCCGCATCTGCCATGCCCGGTTCAATAATGGTCCGGCCTTGCACCTGTTTATCGTAGGTTTCATATATCTCCAGCCTGGAACTAATATTTTCATGGGCCATTAAATCTAGCAGCACAATGTTATAATCCTCTGGCTCCGGCAGTTCTGGTTCGGTGCAATCCGAATCCGGAGACTGAAACGGGCGATCGTATTTAAATCCCTTGGTAACCATTGGCGCAGGCGCGTTTACAATCTCGGTGCCATTGACGTGGACTATATATTGATTATCATTGCGAATTTTTCCAATAATAGAAGCACGAGCCAATTCTGATACACCCGGCATATCGAAGGTTCTATTGTAGTGGTCGATAATCAGATCAGTAATATCCGGGTGACAAACCCACATGAAGCGTTCTTGCGTTTCGGAACATAATATGACAGATGGATGAAGATCCTGCATACTAATATGCACATTATCCAGCCATATCTCCGCTCCGTAACCAGCTGTATCAGCCAGTTCAACGCTGGCGCAGGCCACACCTCCGGCACCCAAGTCTTTGAAACCAACCTTGTCCAGTAAACCTTTTTCTTTAATCTTATCAAAGAGCGCGTATGTTGATTTTAATATATGGCGTTCCAGAAACGCATTTGGTTCCTGAACAGCGCCTTTATTCTGCTCTTTTTTCCCCTCCTCTAATTCCAGGGATGCAAAACTGGCGCCCCCAAAACCACTGTTATCGGTTGGCTTGCCTACAAGAACCAAATCATACCCCTCGGCGTTTTCTGGAGCATATGAATGAAAAATTTCGTCAGCGCGCACTACACCGAGCGTGACTAGAGTTACTAAACAATTATCGTTATAGTCGCTGTGATAATATATATCTCCGCCAATATTCGGTATACCCAGAGGGTTGCCATACCCACCAATGCCATCTACAACACCATCATGGATCCACTTAGTTTTATTAGATTGGATATCTCCGAACCGGAAACTATCTGTTGTCGCAATTACCTCAGCACCCATACAGCAAACATCCCGCACATTACCACCAACCCCGGTAGCGGCGCCTTCGTAGGGTACGATCTGCGATGGATGATTATGAGACTCATGGCTCATTACAATACACCAGCGTTTTCCGGCATTATCTGTTGTGACGGCTACCACCCCTGCATCCTCTTTGGCGCCCAGGATCACATCGGGGCCAGTAGTAACAAACTGCTGCAGGTGGGAACGACTACTTTTATATGAACAATGCTCTGATCCTTCGATTGAAAAGAGCACACATTCGGCAACAGAAGGTGCCCGGGCAAGGAAATCATTTTGTATTTTGATTATTTCTTCAGGAGTAAGAGGAATATTATACTCATCTAATATATTGATTATTTCGGCTTCGGTTTTGCCGTTAAAATCAAGCGTTTCTTTGGTGAAGGCCAATTTTTAGCGAATGATGGTTTGGTGTCTTTCGGGACCAATGGAAATAATAGAAATGGGACAGGAAACCTCATCCTCTATGAATTGTACATAATGTCTGAGGTTTTTTGGTAAACTTTCATATCCTTTTTCAGCCATATCATCTGATAACTGTCCCCAGCCGGGTAAAGTCTGGTATACTGGTTCAGCTAACCTGAACTTATGTAGGCTGGCAGGCATTTCCTGCTCTTGTTGGCCATCAACATCATAAGCAGTGCAAACAGACAGGTCTCCATTGTCGGACAAAATATCAGGTTTGGTAAGTGCGATTTCGGTTAATCCATTCACCCGTACTGCCTGCCGTACTTGAACAAGATCTAACCAGCCTACGCGACGCGGTCGCCCCGTTGTGGTGCCATACTCTTCTCCTTTTTCGCGCAGAGCATCTCCTTGTTTCTTAGGAAGTTCGGTCGGCAGGGGACCTATTCCGACGCGGCTAATGTAGGCCTTGGTAACACCGATTATTCTATTGATATTTCGATAACTAACGCCGGTACCAGTAGCGATATTTCCAGCAATCGAATTACTCGATGTGGTGTATGGGTAAATCCCGTGGTCTATGTCGAGGGAGATGCCCTGGGCACCTTCAAAAAGTATTGCTTTTCCATTGCGCTGAGCTTCATACAATTCCAGAGAAATATCTTTTATATATGGGGCCAACTTTTTTCCGTATTGAAGATATTTTTCATATATTGATTTCTCATCTGGCTGTATTATCTGGTCGCTAATTGCGCTGAGTAATTTTTTATTGAAATTATATGATTTATGTAATTTTTCTTTGAAAATATCGGGTTCAGTGATATCAACCATACGAATGCCGTGCCGAAACATTTTGTCGGCATATACGGGTGCGATACCGCGCTTAGTGCTGCCGGCGGCAAGGGCTCCCTGGTGATCAGTTAACGCATTGTCCATCTGTTTGTGGTAGGGCATAATTACATGGGCACGATCGCTGATCATAAGCTGTGGGTGGATATCTTGTTTGAATAAATACTGTATTTCTTTTAAGAGTGCTTTTGGATCAATGACGACACCGTTGCCAATTACACTAATTGGATGCTCGTACAAAACGCCAGAGGGTATTAAATGTAATTTATACTCAGAGCCTTTTACAATTACTGTATGCCCTGCGTTATTCCCGCCATGGTAGCGAACTACATATTCGGACTCTCCCGCGAAGTAATCAGTGATCTTTCCTTTACCTTCATCGCCCCATTGGGCACCGACAATAACTGTTATCTTGCTTCCATTTAGAGACATGTATCCAGGTGTTGGTTTGGTAAAGGTATGCTTTATTATATTTTATTGTTGTAATAAACTGCTAAAGTTTAGTCCTATTTTTCAATAGTAGCAATGACACATCCGGATAAATTATTACCTAACATTTTATTTTAATATATTGTTATTATGATTGTCGTGATACCATTGTCTGTAATAATTTACAGACCTACTGTTTTATTCATTATTATTCTTTAAATTATATAGTAAATGAATTACACATATGAGCTTTAAAAAACTACTTTTTAAGGACATTTCCGAAAAAGATATGGCCCGGGCTTCCTCTGATTTCATATCATTCTTGCGTTCGAGAAGATCGGTACGGGAATTTTCAGAACGGGACATTCCCGTTGAAGTGATAAAAAACATAGTTTCTGCAGCCTCCTTGGCTCCTTCCGGAGCAAATAAAGAGCCATGGTATTTTACCATTGTTAAAGACCCAGCAGTTAAGCATGAAATCAGGGTAGGCGCTGAAAATGAAGAAAAAGCATTTTATACACAAAAAGCAACCGCAAGATGGTTGAAAGATTTAAATAAGTTTGGTACGGATTGGCATAAGGAATTCTTAGAAGTAGCTCCCTACCTTATAGTAGTTTTTAAACAGATTTACGATTTGAAGGATGGAATAAAATATAATAATTATTATGTAAATGAATCGGTAGGCATTGCATGTGGAATTTTATTAACTGCAATTCATAGAGCGGGACTTGTAGCATTAACCCACACACCAAGTCCTATGGGGTTTCTAGAAAAAATATGTAAACGCCCTGATAATGAAAGGGCATATCTTCTAATTCCTGTGGGTTATCCTGCGGATGATGCTGAAGTACCAGATTTAGAAAAAAAAGAATTTAATGAGTTTGCTGATATAATATAAATTAGGAGGTGTATAATATGTGTATCACCATGTATCACAACCCCAGATGAGGAAAAAGTAGGAAAACCCTACAGCTGTTGCGTGACAATGGCCATGAACCAAACATTATAGAATACCTTAAAAACCCACCTAGTGCCAACGATATATATACTATTTGTAAATTTTTAAGTAAAGACCCAATTAATATAATTAGGACTAGTGAAAAATTGTACAAAGATCTAAATATTAACGATAACGATATGGATTGGGACGATGATGATTTAATTAATGCAATGGTGAAATTCCCTAAATTGCTAGAAAGACCTATAGTCATCAGAGGTGAAAAGGGAATAATAGGCAGACCACCGGAAAAAGTGTTAGAATTACTTTAGATGTGTTTATTTATATTTTATATAGAAAATAATAATTCGTTTTCCTAATTAACATGCGAAATTTTATATTACAATCGTATAAATATAATAATATGATTCTGATCTGTAAATATTATAACATTACAAAATAAATATACATGCGTTTAAGAAAAATAC